>SWBW01009942.1_pt1 | contig 67074 bp, 62 predicted proteins | sample 4693041 | NCBI WGS metagenome assembly SWBW01 (sample SAMN10267271, study PRJNA491770) | bioreactor metagenome | isolation source: DHS bioreactor inoculated with marine methane seep sediment | place: Japan: Omine Ridge, Nankai Trough | collected 2006-05-06 | reverse complement strand
ATTGAAACCATACGGTTTTATGAGCGGGAAGGGTTGATCGAAAAACCGCCCCGGACAGAATCCGGCTATCGGAACTATCAGCCGGACGTTATTTCCCGTTTGAGCTTCATTAGGCAGGCCAAGTCGCTTGGGTTTTCCCTGATGGAAATCAAGGAACTGCTTTCCCTCAAGTTTAGCCCTGAAACGAACTGCGGCGATGTGAGGAGTCGGGCCGAGATAAAGATTCTCGACATCGAACATAAGATCGATAGCCTGCAAAGAATGAAGCTGGCGCTGGTCAAATTGGTCACCGCGTGTCCTGGCAGCGGACCTGTCAGTGAATGTCCCATATTGGAAGCCATGGAAACGAAGAAGTTAGGATGAGGAAAACAAAATGAGTCAGCAAACCCGGTGTATGAAGTTGTTTTCCGCGCCGAAATCATTAAGCGGTTCGTGTCCTGTTTGTGTTCCAAACGGACCGCTATCCATCAGCGAGCACAAAAAACCTTAGAAAGAGTAAAGACCATGAATACAAAACGTAAGATTGAAATCTTTAGTGCGGACTGTCCCTTGTGCGACGAGACAGTAGAACTCGTCAAGCAAATCGCCTGCCCATCGTGTGAAATTACCGTGCTGGACATGAAGGATTCGGCTGTAGCTGATCATGCCAAAAGCTTAGGCGTTCAATCGGTGCCAGCCCTCGCAATCGACGGCAAGCTTGCCGAATGTTGCGTCGGGCGCGGGCTGGATGAAGCCGCTTTGCGAGCAATGGGGATAGGACAACCTTGAACCGTGTGCAGTCAAATAGGGTGGGCAGGCGTCTTTTTGCCCGCCCTCCCCATGAACACCCGCATCGCGAGCCATTCGGACAAACCGTAACGTTTGTTCACATGGATGTAAGGTTTACCATTCAAGCATCTACAACCGCACGGAGGTTTCTATCATGAAAAATTTTTGGCAACGAACAGTTCTTGTCCTGGGTCTGGTGCTGATGTCAGTGAGCGCGTTTGCCGCGCAACAGGCCTACAAACTTCGCGTGGACGGGCTTGCATGCCCGTTCTGCGCCTATGGCGTCGAGAAAAAATTAAACGCCATCAAAGGCGTTCAGCGGATTGGAGTGGATATCGCCACCGGCATCGTGACCGTCACAATGGCTGAGGGGGCAACTCTCGATGAAGCTACTGCGAAACAAGCCGTCAAGGATGCCGGTTTTACTCTACGCGGGTTTGAGCCGATGCCGGCTACGCATACCCAATAGGGCCACATCATCAAGAGATTCGTACCCCTCCTCATCGTTCTTGCCGCATTGAACACGGTCGGCATCGCGTGGAGCGCTCCCATCACCTTCAATACCGCACTCCCGGTCTACGAGGGCGGCTGGGTCCTGCGCGAGCAATTCGTCTTCAGCAAAAACGCCGACGATCCTACGCCCGCCAACCGCGACTTGGAGGCTGTGGGGGGAGTATCCGTACTGGGCTACGGGTTGACCCGAGACCTCGCATTATTCGGCGTGCTGCCCTATTTTGACAAGGACCTCGACCTGAAAATGGGCGGGCAGAGCATTAACCGCGGCAAGCAGGGGTTCGGCGATCTCACGGTGTTTGGCCGCTACACCGTATACGAAAACAACGCTCCGGGGCGCACTTTTCGCATCGCGCCGTTCCTGGGCGTGGAAGCGCCGACCGGCAAGGACGACGCGCGGGACGCTTTGGGCCGTCTTCCGCCGCCGGTGCAACCCGGCTCCGGCTCGTGGGACGTGCTCGGCGGCGCCGTCCTCACCTACCAAACCCTTAACTTTCAGATCGACAGCCAACTGAGCTACAAAGCCAACCGCAAAGCCAACGGCTTCGAATTCGGCGATGTTTTTAAAGCCGACGCCTCGCTCCAGTATCGGCTGTGGCCACGCAAACTCGGCAGCGGCGTTCCGGCTTTCCTCTATGGCGTTCTGGAAGCCAATCTCGTCCATGCCGACAAAAACCGGGGCAGTGGCACGACGGACCCGAATTCGGGAGGCACCACGCTGTTTCTGTCGCCCGGACTCCAATATGTGACCAAAAAATGGATCGTCGAGGCCGGCGTGCAGGTGCCCGTTGCCCAGAACCTCCACGGCACGGCGCTCAAGAATGATTACATTTTCAACGCGGGTTTCCGCATCAACTTCTGAGGAGATATCCGGGTATGAAGCCGACGACCGTTCTGAAGATATTCCGTTACCTTGTCATCGTTCTTGCGCTCCTCATTGCGGGCGGCTGGCTTGCGTTCGCGCCCTCGGCGCAGGAGCCGCCTTATCAATTTGTGTCCGCGTGGGGCGAAAAAGGCGGCAGTCCGGGGCAGTTTAATGACCCGACCGGAATCGCCGTGACCGACAGCGAGGTGTTCGTCTCCGATGCCAGGAACGGCCGGATACAGGTGTTCGACTTGGACGGCCACTTCAAACGCCAATTCGGCACGCCGGGGAATGAACCGGGCCAACTCGGCCGGCCGATGAATATCACTGTCTATGGCAACGAGCTTTATGTTGCCGAGTATTTCAACGACAGGGTGCAAGTGTTCGGGCTGGACGGCACGCCCAAGCGGATCATAGGCAAGACAGGTGGCGGCCCCGGCGAGTTCAACGCGCCCGGGGGCGTCGCCGTGGCGCCCAACGGCGATCTGTTCGTCGCTGATTTCTACAATCAGCGCATTCAACAGCTCAAAGCCGACGGCAGTTTCGTGCGGCAGTGGGGCACGACGGGCAAGATCGGCATTTGGGCGGGACAGTTCAATTATCCTACCGACGTCGCCCTCGCCCCCGACGGCAGGCTTTATGTGGCGGACGGCTATAACGACCGTATTCAGGTATTCGGTTCGGATGGCGATTTCCAGCGCAAATGGGGCGGACCGTTCGCGATGAACATTTTCGGTCCATTCAACGGCTGGTTCGCGACGGTAACGCGAGTAACCGTTGATCAGTCAAGCAACGTATTCGTCGCTGACTTCTACAACCATCGGGTTCAGAAATTCAGCGCCGACGGGGAATTCCTGACGAGCTTCGGCGCCAAGGGCCAAGGCCCTGGTCAGTTCAATCATGCGATCGCGGTGGCGGTGACAACTGACGGCATAGTATTTATTGCCGACTTCGGCAACAACCGAATAGAGAAATGGAGGCGAGATAATTAGGGGGCAAAAGAACCCAAACCTCGTTTTAACTACAGCCTGATGTAGAATTTGTACCAAGGTGCCTCTATGGATGGAAATCTGCGGCCAATGATAACCGCTGCCCAGTCCTCGGGCTTCTCTCCAAATTTGCTGGCCTCGCTTGGTGTAATAAACCAATTCAGAAGTGACTACGCTGGCTGCTGTCAACTTATCAAGTAGCCCTAACTCGGCCAACTCTCTCATGGCATGGGGCAAAATATTAACGCCGACTCCTAATTCATCGACTGACAGGGAGGATTCAAATATATCAATATCATGGATTCCAGCATCCAGCATTGATAGTGCTAATGTGAGTCCACCGACGCCAGCTCCGATAATGGCTATTTTCATAATATTACCTATAAAATTAATTGGGTGATTTTTGTGGTTAAAAAATTAAGTCACTTTTATGTGAATTATTTTCTGTGATTTTTTAATTCATCACAGGACAGTACATAATTGCCAATACTCAGACATATAGCTTGAAAAATAAAGCGACGTGTATTGAAACAGTGATATTTATTTCATCGGCACCTCAATACAAAGCACTTCTGATTGTTCACAGGCACCAATAGATAGCCTGTCTTCATCTGTTATTCCTATTCCATCTCTTTTGTTTAAGTGTTGTGAGCCAATACTTACCTTGCCAGAGATAATGAAAAAATAAACGCCATTATTCTCATTGTATTTTTCATAATTAATAAGTTGGCCGGCATCTATTCTGGCAAAAGAGAAAAAGGCATCTTGATTAATACCCACAGAATTCATAGTCCCAATAGTCCCCATAGGGGCAATAATTAATTGGAAATGATTGTCTATTTTTCGCTCGTTAATTTTTATTCGGTCATATTGTGGAATAATATTCAGTGTTTTTGGCATCACCCATATTTGCAGGAAATTAACTTCTTCATGCTCGGAATTATTATATTCAGAGTGAGTAATTCCTGTACCTGCGGATATAACTTGTATTTCACCAGCCTCAATAATTTGTTTGTTTCCCATGCTGTCCTGATGCCTTAATGAACCTGCTAGTGGGATGGATATTATTTCCATATTTCGATGAGGGTGTGTTGCAAACCCGGCAGAAGACTGAACAATATCATCATTAATAACTCGTAATAAACCAAAGCCCATTCGTTCAGGGTTATAGTAACCAGAAAAGCTAAAGGTATGGCGGCTATATAGCCACCCATGTTTTGATGCTCCCCTGGAATCTGCAACATCTAGCATTCTGGACATTGTTCTAACGCGCCTTGATGATTAAACATATCAGCTACCCTGATGTCATTCAGATCCAATTGCCCGGGTCTGTTCCATGCCTCTTTCATCGCCTTTCCGATTGTTACAAACATTGAAATCACATGATCTTCGGGCAGCTTGATCAGCTTGGCAACTTCATTAAAATCAAACCCGATCATAGGACATGAGTCATAACCCATGGACTTAGCTGCCAGCATTAAAGTTTGAGCCGCAATGCCGCATGACCTCATAGCTTCATCACGTTGCACTTGAGGGTTATTTTTGTAGTAGTCTTCCATTACAGGCAGTACATAATCCTGTGCTTCTTTAGGTGCATTTTTCCAGTAACGACTAGGTGCTTTATTCCATGCCTTTAAATCAGCGCACAAAATAATTAATAGAGATGAATCGGTTACTTGTGGCTGCCCATAAGCAGCTTTACTGATTTTATTTCTCAAATTAGTATCACTAACGATTACAAACCTCCAGTTTTGAGCATTAAATGCAGTGGGTGACAACATAGCCAAAGAAATTAATTGTTCTTTTTCAAAACTTGTCATTTGAAAGTTTGGGTCAAACTGCTTAATAGAACGTCTGCTTTTAATTGCTTCTAATGTATTCATGCTGTATCGGGTTAGTTGAATACGGACTGATTGGCTTCGATATAGCTCCGCATGGTTGTCAGCTGTCTCCCCAGTAATTGTTCACCATCCGGCGAGACCTGGGCAGCCTGGTTGGAAGCGAAGACCTCGAACAGTTCCAGCAGCCCTTTGGCCTGCCATTCCGGCCAGCCGGAGTCGAGCAGGGAACTGAGCGTCGTATCTTTATCGGGAGAGATATATTCCACCGCTTTGCCGGTTACGTCGCTGAAGATCTGTGCCATATCTTTGCCAGAAAGCAGCTCGGGGCCGGTGATGTTGTAGACCTTGCCCTCGTGCCCGTTGGTGCACAAGATTTTGGTTGCGATATCACCGATATCTGCGATGTTCAAAGGAGCAAACTTGCCGTCGCGAATGCCGAAGTAGAAGGCGCCCTGCTTGATACCATCCGCCCAGCCGGGGAAGTTTTCTTGAAAGAAAATGGTGCGCAGATGGGTCCATTTTAGACCCGATGCCTCGAGGTATTTCTCGCCATAGCGAAACTGCTTGGCGAACAGGATGGCTTCATATTCAGCTCCGACCACCGAGTAGAAGAGCACATGCTTTACAGAACCGGAAGTCACAGCGGCGTCAATCGCATTCTTGGCATGCTCTTCGCGATTTTCGACATTACCGATAATCAGGAACAGCTTTTGAATGCCATTGAAGGCTGCTGGAAGGGTTTCAGGCTGATCCAGATCGAGGATGACGGTCTCGATGTTCGGGAACTGCTCCATCAGAGCCTTGGCCTTGGCCTCGGTCCGCACGCCTGCCCGGATGATGTACTTGTCCTGATGCTTTTCTGTCAGTGACTTGATGGTAACGACACCGTTTTGTCCAGCAGCGCCAATGATTAACAGGGTTGGTTTGATCATCATAATATCCTCTTAAATGTTAAACAATTTGAAATGTCAAGGTCATTATAGAGTTGCCTAAAAGAATAAAAAGCGATAAATTCTGCTTAATAGATTCAAAATATTTGAATAATAAACCCGAACAGACAGCATGAAATATCCTATCACCCTCGATGCGCTGGAAGTGCTGGATGCGATTGATCGAAAAGGCAGTTTTGCAGCAGCGGTTAATGAACTGTTCCGGGTTCCTTCGGCCATCTCTTATACCGTACAGAAACTGGAACAGGACCTGGATGTGGTCTTGTTTCGCAAGGAAGGCAGAAAAGCCGTATTAACGCAGGCCGGAAAAGTACTGCTTGAACAAGGCCGGGAAATTCTGGAAGCAACGGAACGCTTGGCTATAGCCACGAAAAAAACCCATAGCGGTTGGGAACCTGTTTTCAATATCGCGATAGATTCAATTTTGAGTTTTGATTTCATCTATCCATTAATAGCCAGGTTTTACGAGGTACTGCCGGATATTGAAATCAATATTTATGAAGAAGTATTAGGCGGCGCGCAAGAAGCGATAACCAGTAATCGAGCTGATCTGGTAATAGGCGTAGCCGCCGAACCCACGCCGAGTCAGAGTGTTAAATATCAAAAGATTCAGCAGATTGAATGGCTTTTCGCCGTTGCGCCGGGGCATGAGCTGACCCAAGCGCCACTGCCGCTATCCCGGCAGCTGATTGAGCAACACCGTTTTATCGTGGTAAGGGATTCGTCCAGAAACCAGGCGCCACAAAGCCATCGCGTATTCAGCAAGCGTCCGGTATTGAGCGTGCCATCGGTGACGGAAAAAATACACGCCCTGTGCTTGGGTTTAGGTGTCGGTTTTTTACCGGCTCACCGGATTCAGGATGTACTTGAACAAGGTCTGCTTATCGCGCTGCCGGTAGAAAACACGATACCGATAGAGACTTGCCACATGGCCTGGAAAACAACAAATAAAGGTAAAGTCTTGAACTGGTTTATTGAGTATCTATCCCGGCATGATTTCACTTTGTAGTGGTCAAGTTTTTTCTGACACCGAAATAGATTATTCATCTGCCATTTTTCGTTCAAAGACGTTGGCAAGCAGTGCTAAAAATGCAAAACACCAACCGGTTAAACGTCTACCCGGCGAGAGGGACTGATCGGAATATTGCTGCGTTAAAGAGGTAGCACAAGATGTGTTATCGCATTCGGATAAGTGGCCTATTTTATTTAAACTTGTTTTCATTGCTCCGCCTTTCTTTGTTTCACAAAAAACCATTATTTTTCCGGATGGATCGCCGATTGCATCTCTTCTGTCTTGCATTCATCATCCGCACAGGCAGGCCTTCCCGGCCCGCTCATGGTTAATTCTCCAGACTGGAGAATATCGATCTCGCAGGTAACTCGCATTTGAGCGCCACCATTTCCCGCAGCACCGCTTCCTCGGCAATAAAAGCCTCCACCGCCGAAGGGTCGAACTGAGTTCCCGACCGCTTGAGAATTTCCCGCTTCGCTGTATCGTAATCGCTCCCTTTTCGGTAAGGACGATTGGAAGTTATGGCGTCCAACGTGTCGATGACGGCGAACAAGCGAGCACCGAGGGGAATCGTTTCTCCGGCCAAGCCCCCCGGATAACCGCTGCCATCATAACGTTCCTCGTGATTGAGAATAATCTCCGCGGCTTCCTGCATGAACGGCAAACGGACTACGATGGCGTGTCCTTTTTCAGGGTGGGTGCGCATTTCCGCCCATTCGTTTTCGTCGAGCGAGCCTTCTTTCAGCAAAATGGCATCCGCGATGCCGATTTTACCGATGTCGTGCAAAAGCGCGCCCCAATAGCATTGTCGCAACCGCATGGGATCGGAAATGAAACGCCGCGCCAGCACTAGAGTATGACAGGCCACCCGTTTGGAATGCAGGCCGGTTTCATGTTCGCGAAGATCGAGCATCTCTACCAAAGCCTCGGCGAATGCCGAATACACGTCGTCTGGCCAAGAAGCCGCCTTGCGTCCGTCCAGAAAACAATTCTCGCAGCAGCAACGGCCGCCGCTGGCGATATGCAGTTGCCTACCGATCCGGCGCCCGCAACTCGTACAGGTTAAATCCGATGTATTGGCCATGATCCGCCTTTCTTTGTTTCAATTCACATACTGCAACAGCCCATATATTCACCAAAAACACCGGCATAATTTGTTTGCCACGCTAAACGCGCAATGAAATAGTGCGGATCTTTATTGAATACCTCCAGGCAATGAGGGCAGCGACAAAACGCAACCGGTTTGCCGTTAAAATTTATTGCCACTGTGGCATTAACCGGTTTTTCCGCCAAACAAACAGGGCAAACCGTCAAACCGTCTGTTTCGGCCAGGCATGCTTCAGGGGCGGTTATGAATATTTCCAGACACCCCTTACAACAAAACCAGTATTGCTTCCCTACATGGTTATGTTGAACGGCTTTTTTCTTGGGGATGCCTAATCTGACTAATGAACATCCGCAAGCCGGGCAAATGGGGGTTTCCATCGTTTGTTACCGGTCTTCGATCTTGCATTCGTCATCCGCACAGGCAGGGCTGTTGCTTCCGATCATAAAATCCCAGACATTGGCGACGACAAAAAGCGCAAGCCCTATATAGACCAGCATCACGGCGACCGGCAATATCCCCGTCACGGTAAGCCCTAAGCCGACGGTACTGACCGATGCGCCGATGCTGCCGGTCCAGAACGCGAGCATCGCTTCCTCCGAGGGTGCTGCATGTCTCCTCGCGGAACGATAAAGCGTCCATAAATTTAAAGCGGCGAACCCCACAAACATCGGCAACAAAAAGGCGTCGTTTATCAGAAAGCCAAGCCCGACGGCAGCCACGGCGCTGAGCACAACAGTGACGCCAAGACAGCAGGCCGCGGCAACTGCGGCGCCGAACAAACCGCCATATTGACTTAATTTTTCATTCATTTTAATGCTCCACAATATTTTGCTTAAAGCGAGACCACAAAATGTTGCTTCAGGCTTTGTTCAAAACAATTCAATCTATTCCGGCATGCTTCAATATACTGAGTCAATTCAGCCAAACTTATTTCCATAGCGTCATCATCCCTGTTTGCACGAGCTTCCAATAAACGGTCGATCTGCTCTAATGGAACACCTACATCGCGAGCCATTCGAATAAACCGCAACCGTTCAATCACCGGCTCGTAAAACAAGAACATTCCCCCGGCTGTTCTGACGCTAACCTGAATCAAGCCGCGATCGATATAGGTTCTAATACAATGAACGCTGATACCGGTTTGCTTTGCCAGGGTCGAGAGCCTGATCAGCTTGTCATCCTTAAAACAGGCATTCATCCTTAGCCCGCGCAACAGGAGAGTTCTTTCACGTCCTTGCTAAATGTTTGCGCGCACAGTTTGATGCCTTCCACCATCGTCAAATACGGAAACAATTGCCCGGCCAGATCTTCTATCGTCATCCGGTTATGGATGGCCAATACCGCCGTCTGTATCATCTCGCCCGCTTCCGGCGCCAGGATTTGCGCGCCAAGCAAACGTCCGCTGCCCGCTTCCATGACCAGTTTGACAAAGCCTCGGATTTCAAAATTAGCCAGGGCGCGCGGCACATTTTCCAACGGCAACAGACAGCTGTCGGTTTCTATATTCTTCAGGTGCGCTTCGGCTTCACTCAAGCCAACGGTGGCCATTTGCGGTTCGGTAAACATTACCGCCGGCATCGCCGACAGATTGATGGCTGCATCGCCGCCGGTCATATTGATGGCGGCGCGGGTTCCGGCGGCTGCGGCAACATAAACAAACTGCGGCTGGTTAGTGCAATCGCCGGCGGCATAGATATGCTCGACATTGGTGCGCATGTGATCGTCAATACTGATAGTGCCATCCTTATTGACCTTAACCCCAGCTTTTTCCAGACCCAGACTTTCCGTATTAGGCGGCCTACCGGTGGCAATCAGCAAATGGTCTCCGATAAGAATTTGGCCTGACCTGATTTTCAGGGTAAATTTTCCTGAACCGAACAAACTCTTTTTATAGCTCACGGCTTCTGGCTGAGTATTGGTTAGGATGTTCATGCCTTCCTCTTCCATGACGGCTTGCAATACCGAGCCTATTGCGGGATCTTCCCGATACATGAGCGTATGGCGAGCCAGCAGCGTTACTTTCGACCCCAGCCGCAAAAAGGCTTGCGCCAGTTCCAGGGCGACTATCGCTGAACCAATGACGATCAAATGCTCCGGTAGTTTTTCCGCCACCAATGCTTCGGTGGATGTCCAGTAAGGCGTGCCCGCCAGTCCCGGAATGGGCGGTATGCCCGGAGACGATCCGGTGGCAATAAGAAAGCGGTCGGCTGTAATTTCGGTGAATTCGCCATGTTCCCGATCGACAATGAGCGTATCGGCGTTTTTAAACCGTGCCTGCCCTTTGATCAGATTAATCTCCGGATGGGTTGCTAAAATATTTTCATATTTGGCCGCTCTGAGTTCGTCGACTCTCGCTTGCTGTTGGGCAACCAGTTGCTTGCGGTTTATCACCGGTTGTTGTTTTTTAATGCCGGCAAAAGCGTGATTTTTTTGTAAATAGGCAATATGCGCCGCGCGGATCATGATTTTGGAAGGCACACAGCCGATATTGACGCAAGTGCCGCCAATGATGGGATTGCGTTCAATCATCGTCACTTTGGCGCCGTTTTCCACCGCTTTAAGGGCGCAGGCGAAAGCGCCCGAGCCGGTACCGATGATTGCAACATGCAGCGGTTTGCCTTGGTTTGCCGCCGCCGTTTTTTTATCGCCTTTGGCGGTTTTGCCGTCGATTTCTTTAACCCGATAGCCTTTTTGTACGATTTGTTCAAGCAGCGATTCAAGCCGGGCATCCCCCGTAACCGTCAGGGTGCCAATGCCTTCCGGGTAAGAAACTTTAATCTCGACGCCTGCAAGCGTATTCAAGGCTTTCTCGATGCCCTCGGCACAGCTTGGACAGGTCATGCCATCGATTTTCAGTTTTTTGGTCCACATGAGGATTTCCTTAATTTAACAACACCGTGGTAAAACTACACAGTCATCGGTTTCGGCAGTTTTGTCGTCAAGCTCTTTAACCCGAAACCCAAGTCGCGTAATTTGCTCAAGCAGCGATTCAAGACGGGTATCCCCGCTAACCGTCAGCACGGCAATACCTTCCGGGTACGAAACTTTAATCTCGACATCCTCAAATGCATTGAGTTTTTTTCGATGCTAACGACGCAGCTTGGGCAGGTCATGCCATCAATTTTCAGTTTTTTGATCCACATAACGATTCCTTGAATTATTTTGGCAGATGAACAGTCGCCGGGTAACCGGCATTTGTAGTCGCCTTAATCAAAGCTTCTATGCTGGTTTTCTGTGGATCGAACGTCACATCGGCCGTTTTTGCATCGGCATCGACGCTTACCTTTTGTACGCCCTCGACACCCTGCAGGGCTTTTTTAATCGTGATTTTACACATCGCACAGGTCATGTTTTGCATATCCAATGTGACCGCTTGACTGCTGTTTTGCTTTTGCAATTGAACAGGAACAGCCGCTTCGGCATGGGCCGTCTGCATTAATAAAGGCGCAGCCAATAAGCTCAACGTTAACAATAAAGTTTTGATAGTCATCATTATTCTCCTTAATCCATAAAAATCGGGGCATACCAGGGAAACGCCAGCAGCAGCAAGATTAACGCAGAGCCGCTCCAAAACATCATCCGTTGTTTGTGCTTAACTTCGGATGACGCACAGGCTTTGCCTGCTTCGCAGCTTTCCGGGATCATATAAAGTTTGCGATAGCCCAGACCGATAAAGATCAGGGTCAGAATAATAAAATAAGGCCTGACCGTTTCCATCGAAGTGAAGGCGCTCATCCACGCGCCGCCGATCCCTAAGGATAAAAGCAACAAGGGGCCGACACAGCAGACCGATGCGCCGACGGCGGCCAGCACGGCGCCAATCCCTAACCAGGATGGGTCTTCTTGGGGCGGTGTTTCATTTTCTGTCGTCATAAGCATTTTCCTAAATAAAAACAAAGCGTCTGATAATCGGCATTCGGCAAAGGCCTAGCGAATGCAGAGAATGTCAGGTTTAATAAAGCACGAAGAAAAGTTTAAACCCTGTTCCATAGAACAGTGTCAAGCAGAATTTACATTATTTTTTGAATACTCAGGATTTTGAGTCCGAGTTATTTGAAAGTGCATCGATGAGGGAACAATGTTCTGCAGAAGAATCGCTCTGGCAGCGTTTTACCAGCGCCTCCAATACATTATGAAGCGCCGTTAAATCTTTTATTTGCGCATCGATTTGCAGGCATTTCTGTTCGGCAATTTCTCGCACGTTGGCGCAATGACCGGCATCGAGCGACAACAGTTGGGCAATTTCTTTTAAGGTAAAACCCGCTTGTTGCGCGCGTTTGATAAATCGGATTCTGGCTATGGCATTGGCCGGATAATGCCGGTAACCGCTAAAGGGTTTGCCGGGCTCATCCAGCAAACCGATACGCTGGTAATAGCGGATGGTTTCAATGGTGACTTCGGCTTGTTTCGCTAGATTTCCAATTGTAAGTTTCATCTTTGCACCAACAGGTGTGTTTCAGAAAGCGACCAATGATGTGACGCGCGATTGATGGGTCCGATGCAAAACGCACAGCCTGATCTGCATCCAGCATAGCGGTTCACAAGCCACATCAAGGGCGGGAATGTCATGTAGTAGCGTAACGTGCTTTAGTGAGCATCTTTTCCTAAATATCTATTTTGTCAACTTGTTCTCTGGCAAAATACTCTAAAGTTATCAAGCAATCATGGACTGTATTACGCATATCCAATCAGTCATTGAATATAGTCTAATATGAACGTCTTCTTTTCAGCCAATTGTGCACAGTTACAAATGTATAGTGAAGAGCACTAAGCTAAAATCAACAAAATCGGTTGAGAATTTTGCCGCATACCGACATAAAAAACTACCCGAGATTGCCTAAAAATAGGTTTTATCTTGAATGATTTCAGTATGAAACTTTAATGAATACTCAGGGAGAGTTAATTCTTTGATGTTACTTATTTACGAAGGAATCCTTACTGTCACCCATGTTGCATCAAGACCACCTTGGCTATCGCGGTGATTTGAAGCCTGGTTCGGTGCAATGGATGACCGCTGGCCGTGGAATCATTCATTCCGAAATGCCGCAACAAGAGAGCGGCCGCATGCGCGGGTTCCAGCTTTGGGTGAATCTGCCCGCTCGGGAAAAAATGAAACCACCTGCGTACCAGGATATTCAACCCGAGGAAATTCCCTTGCTTACTCTGCAGACCGGAGGCCGGGTAAAAGTCGTCGCGGGGACTGCTCAGATTGAAGGTCAAGTAGTATCCGGCTCTATCCAGGGAATGAGTACCGACCCTTTGTTTCTTGATGTTCGGCTCACAGCAGATGGTCATTTTGTCCAGCCGATTGCTCAAAGGCATAACGAATTCCTTTATCTTTACGAGGGCTTGGCCAAAGTCGGTTGCTGGCAACCCATGCCGTCGGCGTGCTCTCCGAAGGGGATCGCGTGGAAATTCACGCAGGGAGGAAAGGAGCCTCTTTTCTGAGGCTTGCGGCCAAACCCTTACATGAGCCGGTTGTCCAGTATGGCCCTTTTGTGATGAACACACGCGATGAAATTGGACAGGCACTTGCGGATTATCGGGATGGGAAGTTGATGTAAGCCCGACCATCCAGCAGCAGTTCTTGAGGCACAGTTTGGTCAATAACTTCGCAGTTCTTTCTTGCTTCTTTCCTTGATGACAATAACGCTTAGAGCACTTAATGAACGATGCAATTTTTTGTTGTCCCAATTTTCATGTATCAAGTCGCTGATTACTTCATGAGCCAGTTCAAGCTCCCTATAGTTCATTAAATACGGACTCACTGGCAGCAGCCTTGGCTCAAAAAGCCTTTGAACTGATTTGTCTTCCAGACGAGTCTGTTTTTCATTTAGAAGATTTGCTTTCTCTACTTCTTGTTCAGGGCTTAAGTATTTCGGATGGTGGGTTTCCCGAATGCGTTCAGTAACCAAAAACCATGTGCCGTCGTCGAAGTACTCTTGTTCATCCGGATAGGTAACTTTTCTGTTCTTTCTAAACCTTTTGTTGGCTATCTTTTGATGGTTTTCATCGATCGCCTGCAATTGCTCGCATTCGATCCGCAATAGCGCATGGCTCTTATCTTTATTGAAACCCGAGCTGTTCCCTCTCTTATCGACACACTCTTCAATAGACAAATATTCCAGGACGTCACGATCACGGTTGATGTTGGTGCATGCCGAAATCAGTAATGCCTGTATAAGTACCAAAGCCAGTTTCATTTTACCCTTGACGTTGCTTAAGCTCGCGTCCAATTACCGATTGCAGCTCTCGGTAACGCCATGGGCTACAGAGTGTTTTATGCCCGATCGTTGAATTAGCAGCCATTAACCCATAGAGATCAACCAAGTTCGTGTTGGAAATCTCGTTTAATCGGTTTGGCAAAATCTTCACTTTGTCGTTACGGGCCTTAATCGATTTTTGCCCATCTATTTCCGCCCATAGTCTCGTTCGGTATTTGTTGGCTAGATCTTGAGGTATCCGCAGTTCTGGATAATTCTCATCAATGTAAAGTCCTTTTACAAATTCCCAGCAAAGTGAATTTTCCTCTAATGGTTCTTTCGAGGCATGCCTTCCGTGCTCGGAACTCCCATGAAGGCTTGATTCAGAAAATTTTTGAACCATCACAATCCGATGGCATTCATGATGGGCTTGCAAATATCCTTGCTCTCCACTGATTTTAGTTTCCGTCATTCGCTTCATTGCGCATGCATCCAGTTCTGCGTTTTTTTCCAGCGCAAATCTTTGAGCTTGAGTACACCCAGTCAACCAGCCCGCCATCATTAAAACAACCAATCTAACCATAACCTTTCTCTCGAGCTCCCTCGGGCGTTTAACTATCGAATTTACCCTGATCCAGCATCTCACACTCTTAAAACAATGCAAGGGTGCATCGATGTCATCTTTCTAATCCTGGGGGGGCGGTGGTAAACCCGTGAATTAACCTGAAATAATGAAAAATTTATTTAGTAATTCACTAAAAAAATTCATTTATTTACATGATTGGTGATGATTACACCTATTATCATCACTAAGCGCGAAAACCTGCCAATGCAATTTCAACGCAGCATTTTCCAGGCTATTTGAATCGCTGCATCTCGCTAAAGGGCTAATTTATAAGGATTCTCCCCGCTGGGAGGCATCGAGAGTTACGCAAGCAAGCGTCGGCCGAGTAGTCCCCGGTAATCAGATGGCAGGATCGTTTCCCGATCAGGGAATCTTCAGGGCGCCTCGACCGGGTGTCGCGTGATCTGATCTCGACAAACGTCGACTACGACCAACATAGAAGGCAAAGATCGCGGAGGCAATCAACTTGATGGTGTATACGTGATTAATGACCCAGTATGACCAGCGAATTTTTCCGCCGGCAGTCAGCACTCGCCGAATTTTGACAATGGCCGTTATACCTGGCTTGTTTTCTCGGCACGTTTTGGATACTCTTATTAACAAGGTAATCTGACCGAACCTGCCGCCGGGTTAAACAGATATTGCGAATTCAAGCAATTCACTTGTCGACCTCAATCATGGTTGATGCGTAATCGGCGGACATCGACCGAAATTTGATTGGAGGTTTTTCATGGCTTCAATTCCGCTTTCGGAAATTTCTTTGAGTTCCTTAAAGAAATCGTTACGGACGCAATACCCTGATGTTCGATCATCACATTTAAGTGAAGCACTTGCTGCTTCATTACGTCGTCGCACACATGCATCGCTGCTGTCTGAATTACCCAGTTTGGCCGTTGATCCTCCAATTGAACTGCTTGACGACACTCTGTTTGATCAACGTCTTCAAGAGCTTGGTTATCCGGCTGACCCAGAGTTCAGTTTCGAATATCTAGAAAAAACGCATGTGATCCGTACTGCAGATATGTCTGCTTGGGACATCGAGTATAAGAGTGCACGCGAAATGGCTTGGCGCAATCTAATGGTGCTAACGATCAACGCAGGAATAGAACTGAAATTATTTTCCTTGCGTCCTAATGACAATCGCTGGCTAGGGGCTGACAAGAAGGAATCCTATCTGTATGACTTTTTGTTGCCGAATGGCTTGCCAGCTAAAGGCTGCGTGACTGATGCCGGTTGGGGTGAATTATCCATACATGCCGCTGTTAACCCTAAAGAAGAATGGGTTCGGGCGGCCAATGCAGGGTTTCATGCGGGTGATGCTTTCGCCGCTAGTTGGCTGGAGCGTAAGAACGGTGCATGGCTTCAATCTTCTACTTCTATGTTCAATTGCAAAATGGCGATTTTACATACACTCGCTGAACAAATAGCAGTGCCTCTGGGATACGGTGATAGAGACAGGGTTATCATGTAGCCATCAACCCTGACAGGAGCAGGGTTCCCCCGATTCGTCGGGGGATCATGTCAATGTTTAAGCAGTTCACTGACAAATTCATGAAGCGACTTTTCCTGATCGCTACTCAGTGCGGCGCATGACAATGTCAGCGTGATCTTTTTCCCATTGTTTTTCAACTTGCCAACTGCCTTACCTTTGGGGTCAAGAAATAACATTGGCTCAAGATTGAGTTGATTTGCGTTTGATGATTTTGACTTTTGATCATGTGATTCTGATGTCACCATTTTTTCGATCTCGGAAGCGACTCTAATCTGAGTCAATTCGCCAGCTTCAATGAGATCAATCGCTTTAAGTGTCGCTTCACGATATTTCAGGTTTTCACCTGGTTCATTCGCAAAGAGTCTTTTGAGTTCCTCGGCCGCGGTTCGGTTGAGTAAAAAGGGTTTACTATCCAATATCGATCTCAACCAACCCGGCAGCTCCATAAACGCCAGATAACGATACAGTTCGCTGCGCGTTTTTTTCAGATAACGCGCTAACTCAGTTCGGCTACCGAAATTTTCTTTAACACCATGAATAGCAAGGGCCACTTCGTAATCGCTCAACCCTTCCCGATCAAGGTTCTCAGCCACTGCTATCAGTCGCATTTGCATATCGTCCGCGCATTTCACTATAGCGCTGATATGTGATTTTTTTAGAAGTTGATGCGCACGCCAACGCCTTTCGCCAGCGATAATTTGAAATCTGCTTTCATGCTTTCTTACAACGATGGGCTCAATCAATCCATGTGCATCAATGGATTCGGCAAGTTGCTCTATCTTTGTCAGATCGAACTCTCTTCTAGGTTGCCACGGATTGGGATTGATCAATTCCATTGCGACAGGCTGACTTTCCCCTTCGCTACTGGTTAAAGAAAAAATCGGATCAGAAGACATGTGCTGATCGAGATTGTTCTTTGATAAAGACTTCAATTTATCAAGAGGAGATGGTTTTCTGGTTTCGTTCATTTTTAGCGATCCTTGGTTGTCTCATTTTGGGACAAGGGTAAATATCAATTTACATCATGATGCTCATCAGATTTAGTTGATAGAGGCTTCTTGATTGCCTTGCGCAAGCCCCAACTTGTCGATCAGGTAGCGCGCCAATTCTTCAAAATCTTTGGCTACTTTCCCGTCTTTTTCCATTTTTCGTATTGGCATTCGTGCGATAGAGGCTTCACCGACCTTGGCACCTGCATGGATCACCATCGGCAATATGTTGCCGATTTTTTCCTGAACCGTTTCAAAAATGGCCTTGCAAGCTCGTCTTCGCTCGTCGTGTCTTGAAATCAACACGCCGATATTGATCAATTCAGGATTGATGCTTTCTTTGATCCGATTGATATACGCTGTAAGGTCAGCTACCCCATACAAAGGGTACTGACTGCTCGTTTCAATTGGCACTATGTAGTGGGTTGATGCGGCCAATGCATTGCCAGTCAGTAATCTGAGTGACGGTGGGGTGTCGATGATGATGACATCATACGCCTCGCGTAACATCCCTATACGCCGACGCATTTCCTCATATGGTCTGGGTGAATAATTTCTCAATGACTCTTCGACCGATTGATCCAATTCGAGAGACCCTGGAATCAGATGCACATTTTCAAATCCTGGGTTTGTTTCAATTTGGATAGCTTCCATGATTTCTTCAAGGCCGCCACGAAATAGTACGCTTGAATTTTTGCTTAATGTGGAAGGGTGCGCGACACTCACATGGGTACTTGCATTCGCCTGTGGATCAACATCGATCAGAAGTACATTAAATCCTTGTGCGCCAAGTTCGGCCGCTAAATTAACGGCTAGTGTTGTTTTGGCTGAACCGCCTTTTTGAATGGCTACGGTGATAACCGGCGCTAATCTTGTGTTTTTCTCGCTCATTATTTTTTCTCGTTCAGTAAATTGAGTGATTTATTTGCATGTGTCTCATTTTGGGACACAGCGATTCCTGCGAATCACAATTCATTTTCCGCTTCTTCCAAATAATGCAACTCCTGAATAAAATCTTTTTCCGGAAATATGTCTCATTGTGGGACGGTTCTTTTTGATTGCCACTACGAGGCCTTATCTTTATCGCTAATTCCGAGCATGGCTTTATAACGCTCATCCCGATCGGTATGGACATAAATGGACGTTGTAGCGATGTTGCTGTGACCAAGGTTGTCTCTGACGATCGCCAACGGAACTCCGTTAGCGACTGCATGACTGCCGTGAGTATGCCGAAGCCAGTGGGTGCTGGCTCGCCTTAATTTTTCTGCTGCCAAAGGATCTGTATTGGCCACATGAGTTGCTGTGTCTTCGAAAAACCTTTTGAGTTTTTGATAAAGACCTGACGCGCTTAATGGTGATCGATTTTCCCCTCTAAGCTTCCCAATAATGGGCGTGTCTTCCAATACATAGCCAACTGGACCAAGCTTTCTATCCCTCAGATGCGCATTGATTCCCTCCATGAGAACGGGCGACAAAGGCACCTCTCTGTATTTATTGCCTTTGCCGATGACATCAAGCCACCATTGATCACCGTCGAAGTTAGATACTTGCTTCAGGTCGCCAATCCGTGCTTTCACTATTTCGTGAAGCCGAAGTCCCGTTAGGTAGGCAAACTTTAGAATGAACGTCGTGCGGCGGTAATCATTTCGTTGCGATTCTGTTAACGCTGAATTGTTTGCCTGCTGCTCTGCATATAAATTGATTTGTTCCCACAACATAGGAGACAATACGTGATCTGTGCCGTTGGTTCTTCGTCCATATCCTTGTGTGCTCAGCCCGGAAAAGGGATTGCTGTCCAAATAACGTTGGCCAACCAGCCATTCGCAAAGGCCGCTTAAAATCACTTCGGCCTGCCGAATGCTTGAGGGTTTGAGAACCCCTTTGAGTGGCCGCCATTCCTGTGACCATCTTGGGGCGGGTCTGCCAATCCACCGATCAGCGGGCTGGGGGTCGGCAAGGAACCGTCTGTATTCAGCGCAATCAGGCGTTGTAATGGAAGAAAGTGCTTTCCCTTTTTCAAGGATCGCCCACAATAGAAATCTTTCGGCTTCTTTTCGATACGCGCGGTGTGTGGATGTATCTTCATCCCATAGGGATAACCACGCCATAATTGACTCGTAATCGTTTCGAGCATCAATTCTGCATCGCTCTACTGGGGCCCGGTTGCTCCCAATTTCACCTGTTAAATGAGCTGGTGGTGTGAAACGCTCCAAGGGGGCTATGCGGTTGCTCACAACAGCCACATCAAGACATGTCGCCTTTTTAGACGAAAGATCCAACGTCATGCCTAAATCAATCTCTGACGCCGCAAAAAAATCGTGTACTGCGTCCGCGGATTGCTTACCTAAATTGGGTACCTTTTTCCACCAACTGCCACCGTGCTGGTTGATGAACTCAGCTAGTTCGGCAAGGGTTTTTATTTTTTTGATGTTAGCTAATCGAGCTGAAATTTGCTGAGGAAGCCAGCGGTTGTAATGATCATCAGATTGAGGACTTGGATCAGGTTTCGATTTGAGCATATCAATGGATTTGAGTGCTCGATTCGTCCAGTCCTGGCTGTATTCTCTTTCGTTGACCCATAACTTAGCATCTGCAACCAAATCAAGTTGTTGTGCTTTTCTGGCAAGTTTTTCGCGCAGTTGTTTGACTGCACGCATTACCTCATTTCGATCCGCATCGTCGAGATACAGTTCTCCCATAACATCCCATGAGACGCCTTGAATCCAGCTGCGTATCAAAGCCATTTCTCGCGGATTCAAAGCGCAACCTTTTCACTTGAAGGTTTTTCGGATGGACGACGCTGTTTTTTTACCATCGCTTGCAACTTGGATGTTTTGTCTTTTTCCATACTTAAAGCTTTTTCCATGTCTACCACGTTGCCACGCAACTGATCAATTTGATCTTCCAGCTTACCCTGGCGTTCTAACTGATCGCCAACTTGGTTCATGACTTGTGTCAATCTTGCACGTAACGATTCCTGATCGAGTTTTGCTGTTTCCAACGAACGATTCAGATTGGCAACGATTCTGGCTTGCTCATTCCTGGCAGCATCTTTTTCCTCCTCGATCCGTTTCAAATGCCAGAGATGATCTCTCTCCGATTTTTCTGTCCATTCTTTAGCTTGTGCTTCGTGAGCTTTTCGCGATTCCTCTAATGCTCCTTCACTCCTTGAAAGATTTTCTCTAGTAACGCCAAGTTCCGATTCGGCTTCTTTCAAACTAAATGCTGTCTCGTTTAATTTTTCCGAGATTTCTTTATTCAAAGAAATTTGAGATGAAATCTCCTGGCTCAATTTTTGATTCTCATTTTTCCACTCATCTGTTTTTGCCTTGATTTCTTGTTCAAGGAAGTCGATGCGTGATTTCCACTCTAATTCTTTTACGGTTATCTCTCGATTCCTTTCCTCATACTTTTTTTTGGCCTCGCCAAGAGCTAACTTCCATAATGATTCGGCGGCGTCGACAATAACCGCCGGCATATTGGGATGCTCCAATTTTTTGCGATGCCTTTCGACAAAATGGAGAGTCCAATCATTCATGGCCCTCTTGATCACAGCAGGGCTATTCACATGAATGCGATCTCGGATGGCATCAATAGTCGGGAAACGTCCTTCTTCCAGGAAGACCGTATCGCAACATTCATAGGCCAATGAGTAGGTGTCTGATCGCTTTTCCATACTGATCACCGTCCCATATACATAGCCAAATCAAAATTTAATTGAAGGGTTCTCTGCGCTCTTGTTGCTGCGACATAGAGTATGTTCAGATCCTCTTCAATAGGTCGTAATAATTCGTATTTTTCCGGTTCGCTAATTTTCGATAAATCCGGTATTTCGCAAAGCTCAATAAAGTCATCGTCTAGCTGTACATTTGCCCATTCCAGGCCTTTCGCTTTGTGCGCTGTTGATATGACAACGGCGGCATATTCCATGGACGCAGCGGCGCCTACTTTCCGTTCGATTTTGTCGATGATGTCCGGGATGCTATCGCCGTATTCTTCAGTTATCCGGGAACGCGGCTTTATCTCCGCATCTTCAACTTCTTCCGCATAAAACTTCAGTTCTGCGAAATCATTGAAAGAGCGAATAAACGGGTCCCTAATCAAATTGAATTGACGCTTCCATAAATAGTAGATGTCCAGGATCTGATTGAAGCGATATCCTTCACTACCTCCCACATGCCGCCAGCTGCTGCCACTATTAATAGCGCGTGCAGTTTGCGAGAAGACGCCGGCATTTGATCGACTGATAATCGTTTTTGGCTCGCTATCATTTATTTTTCCGATTCTGTCATCGCCTGATAATCCTTGGACTCTGATTGATTCACCTTTCATGGCCAAGATCTTGTTGGCAACGTGTGCAATGTTTTCGCCGAACCGGAAAGAACCCGTCAGATATCGATCGACGCCACCTTGCTTGATCGCAAATCCAAGTGCATTACGGGCGCCCCGCCACCCATAGATAGCTTGGTGTGAGTCGCCAACGAATACCTTTTGCGCCGTTTGCTTGAATATGATCGACATGCTGACCGGGTTCATGTCTTGGCTTTCATCGACCAATAAATAGTCATATTCAGAAAGAACGGGGTCGGATAACTGAAAGAGTTTCAGATAGCCATCGTGCAACATCCCGACATCACGATCATTTATATCGATCATTTTTGACCATAGTCTTTTGGCCTGGATCATGATCAATTGCTTGGTGGCGTTATCATCGATGCTGCCGATCTCATTAAACACTTTGCTCAAGCGACTGTAATTATCGTGTACGTGTTTCGCTTGGTTTTCCCTGTCTGGGCTGTAGAGATACTTGATCAGAGTGTCGAATACCACGCTGGCAATAACCATGTCATCGTTATGACTTCCGTTGTAACCAATCTCTCGATCCAGTTCCTCTCGAAGCTGTAATGCTTTCTCGACTTCGTGGGGTTTTAGCCCTCTAATCAATTTGTGCTTGTAACGTATCCCGGTATGACGGTAGGCCAGAGAATGAGATGTCATAGGCTTAACCCGAGTGTGCCTTTTAACTTTTGCTCGGCTTCGATTTGCACCGATTTATTGAGAACCAGGTAAAGCATTCTTTTGTGCCTTCTGGTTTTGGCAAATTCAAGCAAAGTGGAAGTTTTACCGGCTCCCGCAAAAGCTCTTACGACCAGAATAGGGGCTTCGGTTTCAACGATGGTTTTTTGTTCTTGCGTCAACTGCATGATTTTCTCGCTTCTCAGTATTTTTTCTAAAAAAATCTCATGCTTTGAACAAAACGCAAGTCGCTTTTCATTAAAGTCCACCGCCAGCAATCCCAAATAATAGTTGGCTGCCTTTTCCTTTCTTTAGCTCATTATTTTGTTTCGCGTTCTCCTTTCTTCCTTCGGCTCTCTCTGCCACGCTTGGAAAATTTACCGATAATGATTCCGTTCGAATGTTATCTGGTTTAACAACAATATTATCTTCAGGCGTTTTTTCGGTATGCGAACTATTGGCAAATGTTTTTTCCCCGAGCAATCCTTGAGTAGCTAATTCTCGAAGAAAGGTCGCTCTACGTCTGCTTGGTTTATTGACTAAATATCGATAAAGATCAGAGTCGGCGCTTTTATCAATTACAATCTTGACTGTGATTTTTTCCATGATTATGCCCCGATACTAGCTGCACGCTGTTTGCCGGCCAAATAGAAACCTTTAACGTTCGAATATATACTGCTATCAGGTACGACAATCTCTCTACCAAGAACCTTTTCAAAAATCCCTTGATAGCATTTTGCACCGCCGCCAACTAATAAAATTACATCGATATCATCTAATGACCCAACGCTTCTAACGACCGATTGAATTGCTGTTGTGATGTGATCTTCCATTTTGGGTATTAAATGTGAGAAGTCATATTCAACACCTTGGATTCTGGTTTTGAATCCCTTTTGAATTCCGGCGTCTACCATACCAATATTTGAAAATGAATCTTTCCGATCAACTGCTATAAGCTGTGTTAGTTTCTCCAGTATTAGTGACATTCCACCTGGTGTGCTACTGCTTCGCTCTTCATTCATTTTCAGACCGCGGCAAGTTAACCAGTCCAATGTGTAATAGCCCACATCAAGCGTCAGCGACATAATTTCGTCGAGATTTCTATCGTCGTTATTATTCATAAAGAAATCGATAAACCCGCCGACAGGCTGAGGTATTACCCAAACGTCTTTTACCGTTACACTTTTTCCGTTTTGATATTTATGGTTTCCCATTAATAACTCGCGCATTCTTGCTTTGTCTTGTGCATAGTTATTGACGGGTAATCCAGATACCAGTAAATCAATATTTTCCTCGCTCATATAAGCCAATGCCCCTCTATACAGGGCAAGATATTGCGGCGTATCGATATAATTAGTTTGCAGGTGTGCAATTCGGTCGTCTCTGGCCGATAACGTGTCAATACTATCTTTACCTACCAAGTAAATACTTTCCCCACTTTCGACTTCGATTAAATCCCTTTTTGTCATTACGCTCGCGCCCCGATCGATACCGGTATGAGCCTTTGCTATAGAAGGAAAATGGCTACACAGCATCTCTTCGTTATCTGTCTCACCGTGGCAAATCTTCACGTTGCCATAACCCACATCGACCGCCTTAACCTTCATTTTGTATACCTCTGTTGATTTCTACTGTTCATTAAGCGCATTTAAGTGACTTAATGGCCTTTCGAATGCCGATGATGGGTACCCTTAAGTTTCTTTAGGCGCTATAGCCTGCACGGGCTCCAAGTGCTTTCAGGTTGATTGGCAGGCCTTTACGTCTCGCCAAGTGCCTTTTTGTGCTCTCGCGGTCCGTGTAATTCGTAAGTCAAAAAGTCCTTGACTCCCCCTTGATGAACTCAAAAGCCCACCAAGTCATTTGAAAGCCCTTCAAGTCACTTGAGAGAACTTTGCCAGAAGCAGAGGCGCTGCATCGGATCGAAAGAGATCGAAAAAGAGCGTCTTTTGATTTTGGATGGTGAGGGGCGTTGACAATGGATTGAATGCCAGTGCAGAATGAAGATTCGTTGATGGGTTTACTGCAACAGGACGCACTAACCCGACAAGAACTGCGACGATCGCAGTATAAAAAGCTTCGAGATCACCCGGACAGCTACGGCGGCAAGGAAGTCACCGGGACTACGGTTTCAGCACAGGCTGAGCTAACTTTCTCCATTTTCTGGGAAACTAATCCAGAAAATCATCGCACCCAAGTTGTGCCTTTTGTCTGCCGCTGAGTGGTCAATCATCCGGCAAAAATGCCTTTTTCTGTAATACAGACCCGCAAATGATCGATCCGTAAGACGGCGATTTCACGGGCGTTTCCCTCTGGTTCCGGGTTGACGAGATCAAGACGTACTCGCAGACGTAACCAATAAAACCATCTAAAGCCGGTCAAAATTTTTTCCCCCGGTCTTTTTTTTAAAACATAGACACTTTAGTCTTAGCCAAAACCGCGCCAGAGTTTCTTTCAAGAACAATGGCTTATCCACTCCAACGCCTCCAGTTCTCAATAGGAAAAGTTGGGGTTGCTTTCAAAATTCACGTTGAAATCGTTCAGAACCAGGCAGCGCCTGTCCATAGAAAATGTATGGCCAGCCCGAGTGACACCCACCTGCTAGACATTTTTTCAGCATATTTTTCGCTTCGCGCGGCGAATTCAGAAGTAGCGCATTGACGTTTGTTTTTCTACACCCTGCTGGGAGGCCAGTCCCAAGCACCTTATGCTCACCGTCGAGAGAAGTGTGTCCGTAGAAAAAGAGGCGTTGGGGAAATCTATTGCGGATTTCTCCATCGGAGCCGGTTATGCCTGCTCTCGACGTAAAAGATATTTAGGACGACCCGGCTCCACCCCAGAACGACCGCTTACGACTGTTCCGGCGTGGGGCTGAATCACAACAATTTGATGTATTGATTTTCCAAGAGGAATCTATGAATGAACAACTGACACCGTTTAGCCAAGAAGACGCTCTTAATCCCCGTTGCCTTTGTAGTAAAGGGAGTAACAGCAAATGACAGATCATGTGGTCTTTTGCTGATGGGCACAGCCTTGTGAAGCCATAAAATGAACAAAACACTTCTGCGTCATAAAACCCGCCTTCATCCGCTGTTCAAGTATGGCGAAACTGAAATCACGCGTGCCTGTTCAGAAGATACCAATACACAAAAACGGCTTATTAACCAATGGCTGAATTTTTGTACTTGGTCGATTACCAAGGATGGTGATCAGATTGAGACGATTAGATCGGTGACGCGTGAACAAATTATCCGTTACGGACAGTATCTAAAATCCGAGTTCGACAACGGAAGATTTGCAAGCACATCGAGCGCGACGAGTTACTTGTCCGGCATAAATACCGTGATGAAATTGATTCATGCTGATTGGGGAAAAGTCAGTGCCGTTAAAGAATGTGGTTTGGAGCCTTTATCCCATATTCCAAACAAGAAACCGGAGCTAGACAAAAATGGCTTGCCGGATATTGAAAGCCTTGCCGGCTATTTACTCGAACTTCAATCTGCATTGGGAGTGGTTATTCGCGAGGCCTTGAGCTTGGATTTAAAGGAAGCGCTTATCGAGGGACGATCGACCGGATTTGTGACGATTACCAACCTTCAAAATGGTGTAAGGAGAAAAGTTCCTTGTCGCTCATCTGCCATTAAAGCCATTGGAAAAGGAATTGCCGCACGGCGATTACAAAAACTATTGCCGAAAAAAAGGGAGTTTGATCATTTTCTAGCAGCCCATAACAAGCTGGCTGCACGAAAAGGATATTCTACTAATACGGCGCGAGGGGTTTATATTCGAGAACGATACCAAGAGATTACCGGTATCGAACCGCCGATTATTTCTGATCATGATTTAACGGATCACCTTGAGAAACTCGCTCAGTTTTCCAACAAGACGCTATCAGAGGCAAAGGGAATGGACAAAAATGCCCGTCATGCCATTGCCAAAGAAATAGGTGTGCTTGGCATTGAATTGCTCAAAGATTATCTGGATAAAAAGATATGAGCCGAAATTATGAAATTGGCAGCCGGGATATGTTTACGGCAGGGAAAATGCTGTTGAAAAACCGCTCGCCGAATGGATTCAAAACCAAAGCTGATTACAGCGACCGCTGGCGATTATTCTGCATGTATGCCGTTGAGCGCGGTGTCAATAAAATGGAAAACGTCACGCCGGAATTTGTGATTGGCTATGGACTGCATTTGCAAAAACAGCTAGAAGCTGGCGTGTATTCCAGCGCGTCTGCGCCGAAGAATTATTTATCCACTGTCAATTGCGTCATGCGCCTGGCAACCGGCGGCCAATGGAAAATGGTGAGGCCTAGTAAAGATTGTGGCATCGAACGCAGAAAATATATTCCCAAAGAATCGAAGGCACTACCTGAATCCAAGCACCAAGAAGTCCAGCAAGCGATCGATGATCGGTTGGCCAAAATCATGGATTTGCAGCGAATCCTGGGGCTACGTTTCAAAGAGAGTTGCTTGTTCGATGCGAAGTCTGCCTTGAAACAACTCGACAAATTCGGTTGTATCACCATCCAGGCCGGTACCAAAGGTGGTCGACCCAGGCGATTGTTCTGTGACGATGACATGCGGAACGTCATTGAATCGGCATCCAGCATTCAAAACGGAAAATCAATGATCCCCAAGGAAATGACCTACATTAAATTCCGAACAGAATGTTACCAGCAGGCCAAGCTCAATGACATTTCCTTTCATCCTGAACGCCATGCCTATGCGCAAAAACGCTATCGTGAACTGGTCAATGCACCTTGCCCGCTCGAAGCGGGATGGGAACACAGGGGGCGGATCGAAAAGCTGGCTGAATATCTTTCGATTTCAGAAGATGAAGCCAAGGAGATTGATCAGAAAGCTCGTCTCAAAATCTCAATGGAATTAGGCCATTCGCGCATGGAGATCAGTAATGCGTATCTGGGCTAGAGAACTCGAATCGTACACCCATGACTATGTGCGTCGTGGTGGAAAGCAGAATCGTCGCAAACAAGTTTCATTGATCATCAACTTCCTGGAGTTCACTGACGCGCAAGAAGGGCTGACATCATTACACCGACTGGGTAAGCGCCATGTCATCAACTTCTGGAAAGCCCATCGCGATATGCCGGAGAAATCAGCTTACGATCACTGGTTGGGGTTGTGCCAATTGTGGAGTTGGCTTGGAAAATCAGAGAAACCACCGCAGCCACATAATCATTCGAGCGTTATTGCCTGTTCTGTAATGATCAGTTCTGAACAGCAGAATGACGATCTCAAAACCTTTGGTAGTCTTTCTGAAGCGATCAAAGCTGCCCGAGAAGCGCGTGGAATGCCAATTCAAAAGCTGGCCAACATGACGGGCTGTGAAGTGGCAGTGATTGGTGCAATTGAATCCGGTCATTACAGTGGTTCTTTTTTGGAAGTACAAAATCTTCTTGAGGCTTTGGGCATACGTTTTCAAATTTAATCGCATGCCAATTTGCTTGGCGTTTTTTGTGGGCTATCCAGCTTTTGATTCATCGAACAGGGCTGTCCATGTTGAAATAGCTTGAACGATTAAAAATCTAATGTCCGCCCTGTTTCGTTTATTGCACTTGTTTCGATTATTTCGATTGTGTATAATATACCGGTGACTCTTTTACATACGAATTATTGAAATATAAGCTAATTACCAATCTTTAAAATCATACACAACGACATACACATAATAAAGAAACTGAAAAAAACGACATCAAAAATACTGATAAGCAAAAACTGACAAAACTAGAGAAAACAATGAACACTAAAGAAAGTCCAGGCCTTCCAACGGAAGCCGAAGTTTCGTTAGCAAAGGAAAGTAGCCGGTTGCTCTCCTTGTACTTGAGCACCAAAGAGGAATCACAATCAATCAGAATTATTGACCAAGCTGGCGAGCATGAGGCGATTCGTATTCCGACTGCCGCATTTCGACTTTTGATTGATGTGCTATCTGAAATGGCTCAGGGCAATGCAGTCAGTATGATTCCTGTGCATGCGGAACTCACAACACAAGAGGCGGCTGACATGCTCAATGTTTCCCGTCCGCATCTGATCAAATTGCTTGACAGTGGCGTGATTCCCTTTCATAAAGTGGGTACTCACCGTCGTGTGCGTTATCTCCATTTGGTTGATTACAAAGCGAAGATCGATTCGGAACGATTAGCAGCATTGGAAGAACTGTCAGCTCAAGCACAAGAATTAAATATGGGTTATTAATTAATGACAAGCTTTTCCGTAGTCTACGACGCATGCGTGCTTTACCCGGCACCGTTGCGTGATTTACTGATGCACCTTTCGCTGACCGATTTATACCGTGCAAAATGGACGGAGCAGATACACGAAGAATGGATCAGGAATGTCTTGGCAGTTCGCCCGGATTTAACGCGTGAACAACTTGAGCGAACACGGCAGTTAATGGATAGCAGTGCTCGTGACTGCTTGGTAACTGGCTACGACTTTCTGATTCCAACTCTGACTTTGCCAGACCCAAATGATCGTCATGTACTCGCTACGGCGATACGCAGTCAATCGAGCGTTATTTTGACTTTCAACCTGAAGGATTTCCCTAAAACAGAACTGGAAAAATACGATGTTGAAGCGCAACATCCTGACGAATTCATTTCGGATTTGATCGACTTGAATGCAGCCAAGGTGTTGGCGGCTATTGCCAGACATCGTCAATCACTGAAAAATCCCCCCAAAACTAGCAAAGAATATTTAGACACCCTGTTGCAACAAGGGTTGCCAGAAACTGTTAGCCAGTTAAAGCAATGGGAATTAACTTTTTAAGCAAATGTTCCGCCGAACAGGCTGCTAAATCATAGATTCTTTTAGCACACGGGTGGCAAACCACCCGTGTCTGGATAAGTGAAATTTTCATTATTGAATCCGCCCTTCGAATAATTCCTGCGCCTTCTTACGGGCCTTAACATCGTCATGTTGGCTTAGAGGTTGAAGTCTAATGCCCTCTCTGCCATCAACAAACATTGGTTCCCCAATGTCATCGTCGTAGGCCGATCCATCTTCATGAATAGCATAATAGTCGTCTTGAGTCAGATCAGTGCCTGAAAGTTGAGCGAGGTAAATCTAGGTCCAACAACGCTACAAATTATCCTGATCAAATTCTTCAATGAGCCTTAGCATTACCTCCGTTTCACCATTTTCAGCCGCGATGGTCAACCAGGAATGGACATCTTGATAGCATCTAATTTTTCAGCAATTTCTGCTACTCTCAGCGGATCATGATCGAATCTACCTCTGGATTTCTCAAAAAAGGAGGGATCATCGAAAAAATCTGCCAAATCGAGCAAAAATAGTTGGGGGTGCTTCTAAAAGTTTCTTGCGCATGAACTGCTCGAACTCCAGCAGAGAACTTGACCATGAAAATTTTTGGCTCGCAATCAGAAAAAATGTACCGTGCACAATCACCTTCCTCTGCCGTTTCCTCAAGACTTTCATAACAGAAAACAATACCAAGTCTATGACTCGCTTTCCGGTTTTCATCCGTGCTCTGGGTACAGTCAAGATTTGGACTTAATTCAGCCCCGAAAAATCCATTAGCGATAACATCGTCTGCGTGATTGCATATTCAACTACAAAACAGCCACCAGTTCCGATTCAAATCAAGCCATAGATTCCGCCAGTAGTGAATGGCAGCTTTTGGATGTGGTGAATTGACGTTATCGACCCTGAGCGGCTGTTCACGATCAAAGAAAGCTGACATTCAAAAAGAGCGACAGTCACTAACAGCTTTAGTTGGTTGGGTCCGCTTGATGAGAGTTAAACCTTGGGTTACGATAACGTCTGCTGGCAAATACTTTAATAAAAGAAACTACATGAGCAGCCTATGCGCTCCCAGTCCTAATCCTTCTGGCTTCGAGCAAGTCAAAAAGAACATCGAGGGATCGCAGCCAATGCCGAGAGAGAGATTGATGAGCAACCGATTAGGTATGGCAGTTATGCAGGCTTCACCTGGAGTTGTATTTAGCGACCCACTGAGAAAACTAGGGCTGCTTAAGCGAATATCAATATGACCGGGACTTCCAGTGACCAATACTCGGCGAGTGAGCAAGGCCTGGGGTACATCTATCAACCTCGCTTTGCTCTGCTCAGACTCTTGCAACTGCCAGAAAGCACGTCAGTTCTGATCGAGAAGGATGACGATCTTGACTTTATTGACAATAATGGTGTCAAGACCCTCGCATCTCTCAAGCACAAGAGTGTCGGTGATCGTCTGACCGATCTCTCAACGGATTTTTGGAAGTCGGTCCGCATCTGGCTTGCGCGCTACAACCGCGATGGGCGTAGCGAAGCCAACATCCGTTTTTTTCTGTTCTCGACAGGCACCGTTTCCAATACCTCTTTCCTGCGTCACTTCTTGGTAGAACCACCAAAGGAAGAGGAAGAGTCAACGTCGTTGTCTCAGCTTGCTACCGATGTCCTTGCCAAGACTAAATCGGAGCTCATTGGTGCAATCGCAACGGAGTTTCAATATCTCAACAAGAACGAGCAAGAGGACTTCCTCTCGCGCATCGTAATATTTGATGGCAGTCCTCGGATCGCTGATGTGCCAGCGATCATCAAGGATCAACACATGCGCAGCGTTCGGCGTGAAAACAGGGATGCCATTTTTGAACGTCTCGAAGGCTGGTGGAACGACACCATCGTGAACCTGCTAGTCGGCAAACGCACAGAACCAATCTTCGGCTACGAAATCTCGGACAAACTCTCCGCATTTTCCGAGGAATACCAATCCGACAACCTCCCCATCACGTTTAGAGGAAAGGAGCCTTCAGGCGGGGTCGATGGCGAGAACGACCCGCGGCTTTTCGTGGTGCAGTTGCGTGAGATCGGCATAGCCTCCAATCGAATCCGCAACGCCATCCTGGACTACTACAGAGCGTTTGAGCAACGGTCCGTCTGGGCCCGTGAGAACCTCCTTGTATCTGGAGAGATAGAGGAATACGAAGATCGACTTGTCGATGAATGGAGCCGCTATCGTGATGTAGTCTTTGAGGAACTCGATGAGGAAAGCGCTGACGCGGTTCTTCTGGACGCAGGCAAAGCACTGTACCGATGGATGGATCTGGAAAGTGGCAACATCAGTGCACTTCGTATCCGGGAGCGTGTCACAGAGCCGTATGTGGTGCGTGGAGGCTTTCATATTCTTGCGAACACCAAACCAATTCCTAGGGTCTACTGGCACCCCCGCTTCCTGAGCAGCGTTGGCAAACTACTGGGGGCTGCGGGATGAAGCGCTGGGACCAACGACCTTTCGAAGTCAGAAACCTGTTCAATCCTGCCTTCTGCGGTCTGATTCTGTTCAGAGCATTGCAGGGGTACGAGGAAGAAGATGCGGACGGTATGCCGTTCTCGCTTGCGCTGCTGGTATTGCCCCTGTGCCTGCACAAAGACACTCGCCAAGTAATTGCGGGCAATCCTCGCAGTTATCTCCTAAAGACCATTGAGAAGAATCCGCAGTTGCTGGTGGGCTTCGCCGATCGCGTCAAAGACATGCGGCCATTCGGACTCGAAGCGTTTGGCATGCTGATGGAGCGGGGTTGCTTTGTCGTGTCGCAGGATGGTCGCTTGCGAAGCATGCCGAATCGGGTTCGGAAGTCTATCACAGGGACGAACGAATCAGTCTCCTGCCAGCGGGTCGCACGCATCGTCGGAAAAGAATTTGCACGCATCGCAGATCGCGTGACGGTATACACGACCTTTGGAATACGTCTATGAAGATCAAATCGATTCACATCTACAGTCACGTCGGACAGCGCCGAGATCTTTCGTTCAATTTGGATGGACTGAACGTTATTACTGGTCGCTCGTCTACCGGGAAATCTGCACTATCGGAGATCATCGAGTACTGTATGGGGCGCTCGACCTTCAATGTTCCAGAGGGCGTTATCCGCGATAAGGTGGCATGGTTCGCGGTAATTTATCAGTTTCCACAAGAACAGGTTCTGATCGCAAAGCCCACCCCAACTTCAGGTGGTACGAGTTGCAGTTCAGCCATGTACCGAAGGGGAAGTCAACTGGCAGCCCCCGACTTCAAGGACTTGGCGGTCAATGTCGATGATGACACAGTGGTTGTTCTCCTGTCGAGATTGCTTGGCATTCCCGAGAACCGGACTGATGTCGCGATTGAGCATAGTCGAGAGAGCTACGACGCGAATGTCAAGCACACGTATTACTACCTGTTCCAGAAACAAGGCATTGTCGCCAACAAGGATCAACTCTTCTATCGCCAGAACGAGGGGTTTCAACCGCAAGCCATCCGCGATACACTGCCGATTCTTCTCGGAGTTTCCTCGAACGATCGATACGAGTTGGAAGCCAAGTTGCGCGCTGCGCAGCGGGAACTAAAACTCAAAGCGAAGCTGCTTGAGCAAGCGCGTAATGCCATAGATACATCTCAGCAGAAAGCCATCGGCCTGTTCTCGGAAGCCAAGACGGTCGGCATCATTGCGCCGGCAGATCAACAGGCTGGGGCCGACGGTGTAATCGACGCCTTGCGTGTTGCTTTGGAATGGAAACCTGCATCGTTTCCCGAGGATGACGGACACAGGATCTCTCGACTCGAAGAGGACCTCAGCCAACTGCGCAAGGATCGCCGTGAAGTTCAATCCAGGATTGATGCCGCCCGCCAGTTTTCGAAGAAGGCCGGCGGCTTTGAAAGTGAGGCGGTAGAGCATAGGGATCGACTCGCTTCCATCAAGGCGTTTCCTAAAAATCCCGATACTGGTGAATGGCAATGGCCGTTTTGCGAAGCGAATCTGGCTCTGGAGTCCCCCATCGCGAAGGTGCTTTTGAACGAGTTGACGACCTTGGATGAAGAGATGCGCATCGTTGCCGGTCAGCGCCCAAAGCTTGAAGCGTACCTTGCAGAGCAGGATACCAAAGTGCAGGAGATCATGGCCTCCATCAAAAATAAGGAGGCGGAATTGGCCGCAGCGATCGCCGCAAATGAAGTTATTGCGCAAATGGGAACGCGCAACAATGCCGCCGCACGCGTCGTTGGCCGCATAAGTTTGTTCTTGGAGAACCTCATCCCCAATACAGAGCTTGCGTCTCACGAGGCTGAATACTGTCGCCTGAAGTTTAAGGTCGAGGAACTGGAGAAAAAGGTCGGTGCCGACGACAGTCAAGAACGGCTGATGTCCATTTTGAACAACATTTCGGCGCATGTTTCGCAGTACATCCGCGACTTTGAGGCGGAGTTCAGCGCCTACCCCGTCCGGCTCGATCTCAAACGACTAACTGTCGTCTTTGATCGACCGGACCGCCCAGTGCCTATGGGCCGAACGGGCGGCGGTGAGAATCATCTGGCCTATCATCTTTCGGCATTGTTGGCGCTGCATCTATTTGCTGCGAAGAACCACCGCCCAATTCCTCAATTCCTGCTGATCGATCAACCAACCCAGGTCTATTTCCCTTCGGAAAAGGTCTACCAGGAAGCAGACGGTTCTGTGCAGAAAACCGAAGCAGATGCCGATCTAGCGGCAGTGCGTCGATTGTTTGATTTCTTACTGAAATTCACACAAGTAGAGGTCCCAGGCTTCCAGATCATCGTGACCGAACATGCGAACCTCCGAGATCAATGGTTTCAAGACGCATTAGTTGAGCAACCGTGGAGCAAGCCGCCTGCGCTGGTACCGGAGGATTGGCCAGACCCCGAGCAGACTTTGCCGTAATCCAGCAATTCTCTGCGGAACGCGTTGACAAGTTCACCTTGTAATATCTGTCCTAAATCTTCCGAAGAGTAATCCGGGCACATTGTCTGCTTACGCACGTGACGACAGTAACGATATGCAATACCGGGACCAACAATCTCAATGTCTAGAAATGTTCCAACGTTTTTATCAATATACTTTGCTATGTCTATTGCCTTGATTTAACATACCTATTTTTCGGATTAACCAGACTTGAATCCGTTTTTGACTTCTAAAACATATTATTCGAAAATGTTAATTGGTGTTTGAGTACCATTTCGTATATCCATATAAGCCCCCTGATGATTTAATCCACCATGGCGCAACAACGACCAAATCAGCTGCATAGCAACGTTCGCAATCGCTCTGTTGATCGGCAAGTCCTGATTTGCTAGGGCTTCTTCCATACTGCATGACGGTGTGTTGTTATCCGTCATCCCATCCAGTTCGGGATAGTAATCGAAGACCGATGGAAGCTTAATTGGGCTCTGATCGCCGTGGCACAACCGCCCCAAAATTACTTGTCCATTATGATAGCCGTTTCCTGTATCAAGCCATAGCGCATTTGAATACATGGTGGCATTCTCCTTTGCCAAGTCAGCCCGGAATTGCGCCACGTCCACGCAGGTAATGACCAAATCAAAACTTCTTCCGGCGTTGTCTTTCTCTATATCGAACATTCTTGGCATGGCCACCCAACCCCGTCCGTACAAATAATTGATACGCTGAATTGTTATGATGGCTTTGTTATGCCCAAGATCAGCCGGGTAGAACGCTTGTCTTCCTATATTGGGGTGTTCTACGACATCGCCATCCCAGGCGGTTACCTGTAAGCCTGGGTGCCCCAGATCGCGGATGGCGTAATCAATTCTGGCCAGACTGGTTAAGATTTCGGAGCCGGTACCACCGACACCGATTAAACAGATTTCGACAGGCTTACGCAGCCAGCGGTCTGGAGTGCAGAATTTGAAGGGTTTGATTGGATTGGCATCCATAGGTCACCGTTAGAAAGATCGTTTAATTACCAGTCTTTCTAACATGACAGATGAATCATGCAAAGTAACTTTTCTAAATTTTATTCAGCTCATTTCGTGGATAAAGCATTATTCTAGGATGTGCAAGATTTCCGTCAATCTCATATTCATGAAATCTGACCATTCTGCTATTACCCTTGATCACTCGTAGTGCAGTTATTCTTGAAGAAATAGCCGTATATACACCGCAACTTCTCAAATAACTCTTGTCAGTCTTTCCTAAACGGAATTTTACAAAAGACCTGCTGTCGGCTCTTTTCTTCCTATCTTTAACAAAACCAGCCATCGATTTTTTGTTCTTCCAATTAGCAAATTGAATCAGGCCGCATTCGCCACCATCGATCAAAATATCGACATCATTAGGATTTTCGTATCCCTTTGCCGTGGAGCCGAACAACCACATGCGCTTGATTCTGAAGGCCGTGAATTCACATTCAGGTGTGCCAACAATACCGTTACATTTTTTCACTCGTTCTGCTATTTCCAAGGCTGTTTTTATCGCCGTCGACCGCTTCAAGCCAAAATCTCCTGCATTTTCTTTTCCCACGCTTCATCCGTTGGCGTTTCCAGAAAATCAAGCCGATGAAAAAACTCTAACTGGAAATCTCGTGCCCCGCGGCACAGATGGTCTTCTTTTTTGCCATGAAGTCTAGGGTGGTGGCATATCTGCGATGCTTCCGTTAAGCATCGGCGCCGAACCATATCGGCAATATCCGGGACGGCATTACGTCCATTCTCATCCTTGTTGAATGGGCACGTCGGGCATTTGGCTCTCATTACTGGCCAGCCGGAAATGTTGGGTGTTTTGTGCATACTTACCAGCGCGAAAACCCGTCGAAGAACTGACCTTGGCGATCGATGAACTCGAACATCAATTTCCGATTTGAGTGCGGATCACTGGATGCTTTAGCGCACGTCGAAACAACATCCCTGTAGATAGTTGCTGGAATTGATTTTACGCCATCAAAATTCATCAGCATCTTATCCCCAATTTTCTCCGCAGATGCGCTGCCACGCCCAAACATAATGATATTTGGCGATTCGCCGCAGGCTTTGAATATGACATACCGCCAGCTTGGATCGGCATTACCTTTTTCTGGAATTACCTCAAGTGAGTAGGCCAAATCCCCGCCATGGGTAAGAAGGTTATATACCTCTGAAATTTTAGTCGGTTTGTCGCCGACTAAAATGCAAGGGCCTACAGCATCGAAATCATAGAAGCGCTCGCTTTCTTCAAGCCCTAGCATTTCTTTCAATGCGTCTATTTTCTCGTCAGGCAACTTGGCAACCTTCGAAACAAATCTTTGCAGTTGCTTTGCAGTAATGCCAAGGGCTTTTGCGATTTCTGCAGGATTGTTGGGCCAACAATCCATCAGCAATTTTGTTTTTTCGGCACAGGCCCCTTCCATAGCATTCATTTCAAATTCCGAAGAATCATCACCATCGTAATCATCAACGTCATCACTTCCGGCGCTCAACCAGGTAACACCGTCATCCTTCCTGAAAGTCCTACGTCCAATCGGAACCGCATTAACTTCCCAGGACGAAAGCCACTGGCCGGGTTCCCAGTCTATTTTGGATGAATCCAAATGGTTTTCCATTTCTTTGACAGGCAAAGTCATCCATTTTTCAGCAGCTTCTCGAACGGATTTGTTGCTATACCAAGTCCACCTTTTATTTTCTACGTGATGATTATGTTCCGTATTGGCATGAGCATTCAGAGCTTCCAGGTTATAGAAATCCTTTTCATTTTTTCGGGCAAGCCAACCAAATCTCATTACTTCGCCTTGAGCAGCTCTTAAAGAACCGGACAACTTTTTGTCCCCTTTTTCAGCAATTACGACATCAACCCCAAGCTTTTTTAAATTCAGCTTGAGATCAGGGCAAGATTCAGCGATAGACCTGTTGATTTTCAAAATATCCGGACATCCTTTCAATCCGGCTCCTTTTGACCATGCTTCGATCAAAAAACCAAGAAATGATCGCGGGTTATCAAGACACGAAAAGGCAAACCATTGGATTTGAGTTCCAGGGACAGTCAACCCATAGAGTATTAGGGGTTTTAAGCTGAATCTAGCGGCATCGGATAATGCAATGGTTTCACCGCTGAATACAACGCCATGCTCAGGATGCTCAAAGACGTGCTTCGCAATCGCAACGTAGAAATGATGCTCTCGCTGTTGATCGGAATTATTTGCTGCCATTCATTACTCCTCTGAACTAAAAAATTTCCGAAAATCCCGGCACTCAAAGAAATGCCCATTGACCAGGATCCACGTGGCAAAAGTCGGTTCACTTGAATCGCAGTTGCCAACCACACCGGCGATATAGAAACCACCAATATCGGACTTGTCGTCTGCCTTGGAAAAGAACGCAGGCATATCGCCATGCGAATGCAGATCCATGACCAGCTCATATTCATCCGGCAGCACATTCAAATAGGAAACATGTCCAGCACTAAATGAAATCACATCCGGCTCATACAGAGAATATTCTTTTCGGATTTTGTCCCACACCACCAATCCAGCCCACTCGCTCGGGGCGCAAAGGAAAGTTTTCTCGCAAACATCTTGCAAAATCCGTTTCGGAATTTGGCCATGCGGCAACCGCACACCGATCGTGCCTATTCGTTCGTAGGGCAACTTGATCGATGACTCCGCCACCGGCAGCCGAACTTCCAATACCGGATTGATCGCTTCGATATACACGCCATCACCAGAAAACACGAACCGATGCTTGCCTGTTTCCGGCTTGGGCAATCCTTCTCCATGTAAAGACTGCATCAAGGTTGGTGTTTCGCCAAAAACAATTTGGTCGCGTTGGTCGGTGAGGTAGCTAGTCATCATTGGCAGTTTTTCGTCCATCAAAAATGCAATTCAACTTCTCTTTCAGATACGTTATTTCGAAGCTTTCCATTGGCAATGGATTACCCGTATGCCGGTTACATTCGGTGAAATCAATCCCAGCCTCGTGAGCATGTTGGCATGTCTTGATGTATGCCTGCATGATCCCGGCGAATTCAATGAATGGATGATTGTTAACGCCAATAGCTTGCCGATAAAAATCGTCCACAATGACATCCATTTTCTTTAGCGCAATTTCACGTTCTTCTTTACTAAGCATTTTTCGCCCTCAACACTAATTGTTAGTTGATCATGCCTCAATTTCGCTCATTTTGTGTTTACCTTTTAGGAATGATTTTCAATGAAATTTTCTACGCTATACCGCAAGGTATTCAAATGTTCATTCGGGAATTTATTTGCCTTATTCTTGGAAAGGGAATGCCAAAACCGATAATGGGCTTTGTTATCAACCGTTTGATCCTTATCCCCATCCAGAGAAAGGGTTGAGGGATTATTGACATGGGAGAAGGCGCTATCGAACATGACCGATTCCCAAGCCTTGATCTGAGCAATGCCGCACTCGTCAGGCAATGTTGCAGAACCCGTGCAGACATTGCCATTGGCATACACGTTCATCAGCGGCGCATAGTAGAGCCTCGTTTTGCTACTGACTCTGCTGTTGGTTTTTAACGCAGCCACCGCCAATTTCCCATTACGATTCGCCATCATCAGTAACCTTGGCCAAGGCACATCAATCCTTTTCATTGGCATCCCGGTGATATTGAACAGCATGGGGCGAACCTTAGCTGGCACTGTCCAGGCAATATGGGTTTCGGAAATCGACACGACATTCGGCGGCAACAGGCTTACTTTTCGCTTACCCATTTCCAGCATCGACCGCAAAACCGACTCCACATCATCTTTGGACATTAAGCGGCCGGCGCCGATAATGGATTCCCCTTGCTCGTTGATCACGAAATCGTGCATCGACGCCAGAAAATCACCTGATCGATACTGGGAATAGCCACTTGAAAGCGCTTTGGCCTGATGAATCAGGATGGCGTGTTTCTGCACGATGCTCGGCTTTTCGCCTTGGTAGAACTGGAAAAAATCATTAAGCTTCAACTTGGGCCCCCAAATCAGCATTGATCACCTCGGCCAATCGAATCAACCCTCTCGACTTGGCCAACAAGGTCAGTCTCTCACCGACTTCCGAACATGCAAGCGGATTCAATCGAATGATGCTTTCCGGGTATTCACCCGCTTGAGCCATATCGTTATAAACCTCCGACACCACAGACTCTTCCCAATCAAAGCCGAATCCGATGACATGACCATAGTCCAGATACACATCCCCATGATTGTAATCGCAGGGTGATATTCGACATTCGGAGGCTTTTAGTCCAGACTTTTCAATCCACTTCCAAACCTTGATCGTTTCCCGAACGAACTTGACCCAAGAATTCTGATAGTTGGCCTGATTTGATTTTCGCCAACTGGCCAGCATTCGCCTGATTTCACGGATTTCCGGCAACTCGCCGAACGTCGATTTGCAGTTATTGGTTAAAATCGATTTCAGATAACCAATGCGTTCTTCCAGATACTCCTGATCGTCGGTTATCTCGGTAAACGGATAAACATCGTTTTCCAAAAAGAACTCAGCCAATTCCACGTTGCTCAGATGGCCTTGAGTTTCCAATGCCTCTTTAAGCGCGTCCAGTTCATCACCCATCATCATCCATGCTTCGGACAGATCATCGACCAAGATGCCTATGCCGCCATTGAAGATTGTCCATTTCAGACAACCAGCCACCACCTTGGCAAGATCACGATCAATGTCCAACAAGGAAAACTGGGAAAATTTGGGATAAACGCCCAACACTAAGAAAACATCTTCGCTCTTGCTTTGCTGCATTTCAAAGCTCATCGGCTCAAAGTCACTGTGAACCGAGTCGATACCTGCAATGCTTATCGATTCTTGGTTCAAGTGATCCATGATTTTGGCAACGACCTCCTGATATAGGCGATAGACAGCCTCCCAGCAAGCCGTCACGGCCAGATCGATTTCAGCTTCTTCAACCAGCCCCATTGAATGGGCTAACAAGATCATGCAAGAAACTCCGGGGCGATTGGTTTCAAAATCGGCCTTGTCTTTTCGGTGCCGAAACTCGTCGATCAAACCGTTCAGGTCGGTTTCGATCCTGACTTGACCGAATAATTGACCTACAGCATCGGAAGTTGTTTGGGGTCGATACCCATAATGGTTCGGTTGGGCAGTTTTGGCAGGTTCAGCTTGAACTGAAAGCATGTTGGCTCGTTCTCGGTCTTGACGTTGTTATCAATGGGAAATTGGCTCCCCCATTCTTCCAATTGCGCTATTCCAACGCTATCAGCCTTATCAGCCTTTGGTTTTGACTTCTTGATGCGGCTTGATGGCATAGTGCAATTCCTCGCCTATCAGTTCAGGCTCATTGAGTTCGACATGTGCCAGATGCGGGTATGAGGCCGCATAGAGCTTGATGGCTTCTTCCGGCGATAAATCGGGTGCAGGATCGGCAAGACGAACAGCACCCATTTTGAAGACTCTGACCGGGCGAATGACAGTGGTATTGTTATTTTCCATGTTGAATCCTCAAAACAGTGATTTATCGGCTACGGCAATTTCCGCTGTTTTTTCGCTTGCCGCATCCTGATGATTCGGTTCTTCAAACGGGGATTTTTCTGTCGGCTTATCCGCTTGCTTGCTCTTGGCCGCTTCGGCCTTAGCTTGCTTACCGGCTTCCTTGATTCGACTCATGGCGTCCTTCAAGTCGTTATGACCACCTTCGCGCACATAGGCAAAATCGGCCAGTGAACGCGGAAAATCCGCGTCCAGCGATTGAGGATGGGTTACCACGTACAAAGGCATCGCCAGCGCCGCTCTCAGCGACTGAATGGCTTCTGAGGTTTTCTCGTCTGCCGCCCCCTGCAGCATCGGCTGTACCAGTACCGCCAGTTGATCACCCTTGCGGGTGATCGTGAATTGAATACGCTCATCGTTTTTGAGTATGTCATGGAAGGTTTCAAAAATCATGTTAAGCTGCCTCGCTTTCTGGGTCTTGGGTGTATCCGTTGGGGTTTAAAGACATGGCTTCGTCCTCGTCGTCAAACCAATCCGAATCGCTGAGATAATTGGAAGGGTTTGATAATTCTTCCGCATCCAAATCATCGAATTCGCCCGGTTTTGCCATCACAGCGTCCAAGATCGCGCTTTCGTCGTCGCCATTTACGGCGTCCGTTCTTGGCAGGTCGGCATCCAAATCTTCATTCAGATCTTCAAAATCGGTTTGATCGCTTGAATCCTCTGCATCAGTTAAAGACTCACTCTCCGGCTCTACTGCATGTTGAGCACCGTTTTCTTTCGCCACCTCAACATCCGCTTCATCTGCCTGGAATTCAGTGGTTGGCTCGGACGAAACCGGCTCGACAACGGCGTTTGGCGTTTGAGTGAGCGATGTCATGTCTTGATGACTATCGTCACCCATGAACTTAAAAACGCAACTCGGTACAAAACCCGCGAACTCGTAACCGCACCCAAAAACATCATCCAAGATTTCGTTGTTTTTCTTCTTCATCAGGACGGCAAACTTATTTTTCTCGCTTTGCTTTTCATAATGCTCGACGAATGACAAACCTTCGCCATTTATGGCTTCGCGCAACACGCCTTCGATACCGGCCTTGGTGAAGGAACCTAAAAATTCCCTGTTCAGCATGAAATGCTCGGCCAATCTTGCTTTCGTCACATTCAACACGGACACAGCGCCTTTCGCCCAGGTCTTGTTCAGAATCGGCGTGGACTTTTCATGCTCTCCCAGTAAATGAGTCAACAGACGGTGATTGAAGGCAAGCGTTTCTTCGATACCCAAAGACGATAGCGCCCTCACGAACACATCGATTTCGCTACCAATTCTTGTCGGGTCTTTTAAGGGGGTAGGTATTTTTTCAACCGGCAATGAACTTCTTACCAGTCTATAAAGGGCAAAGGTATTCACGCACAACACGGCCAGCTTGTTATCCGTAATCTGTTTTGCGCCAAGGTCGCGGTAAAACCCCTCGACCTTCTCAATCACTCTGGTCGGGGGAATCGCTGCGCTTGCATTGCCGGTATCATCATCTTTTTCAGCAGAACCATTGTTAGAATCGGCAGAGCTTTTCCCTGTTGATGGCTGGGTTGGCTTAGTTGATTTCTTGGGCGAAGTTTTGCTTTTATCATTGCTCACAGGAGCCGATGTTGCCTTGAAGCTCTCTTGATAACTGGCGACCTTGTCCTTGTGGCAATCCAGATTAAAGCAGCAGTCCTCCGTAATTCGACCCAGGCGATCGGGCGAAGTGGATAGCAAGGCACCAAAATGAGCGCATTGCTTACAACCTTGCTCAAACTGGGATTTGCCCACACCTTCCGCACCTGATTGACATATAATCTTGTAAGAATCCGGTCTTCTTTCGGTGTCGAGAAAAACGACTGCGTATTGTTCGGACAATGACGCCTTTTTCTCTAACATGGCTGCTTCTGTTTTTTGCTCAAAGCAGGCCCGGTTCGCACACCGGCCTTCGCTGATATGCTCCTCGAACAGACTGGATTGCATGCTGGAGTTATGGGGGCAACCATTGCAACCCGCCTTATTGAAAGTGGCTTTCGATAATTCCAGCGCAAACGAGGAAAGCCGGGTTTTTAGTTCTGCAACCGAGTAAGCGTTTTCGAGAATTTTGGCGAGAGTGGCCGTCTGGAAGTCGCTGGGCAGTTGCGAGAGCAATTCAGCATGACCCAGTTTGATTTTGCGCTCGGTTAGTGCATCAAGGACTTCCGGGGCGGCGTGAAGCAGCAATAACCGCGCATCGAACTTTACACAACTCCAACCCAAAAGCCGTAACGCCTCACCTTTATCACCACCGCAATCGGTTAGCACATCCCTTGCCGCCACCGCTTCTTCGGCTGGACTCATATCAGCCCTTTGCGAATTTTCGACGGTGGCAATCAATCTGGCTTCCCTGTCGCACAGCTTACGCACAACGGCTGGAATTTCGATCAAACCAGCCTCATTCGCGGCTCTCCACCGGCGCTCACCAGCGACTATCCAGTAGCCATTGCCATCCGTCACCGGCCTGACAACGATCGGCTGAATCACACCCTCAGCCTGCACTGAAACGACTAACTGTTGGAACTCGTAATTATCGAAAAACTTTCTTGGATTGAATCCTTCTTGGACACTGATTTGATCGATAGGCAGTTTTGTAAATTCTGCTTGATTGGCTGGCATGATTTTCTCCATAGCTTTGCCACATTTTAGGTTGCCCGAAAAAGCGGCTTGGTTAATAAAAACTACAGAGTTAACTTCTCACTACCTCCGAAAAACGCAAGCCAAAATTTGATTTCCTTCGTGACTGATATTCAAGCAACACCAACAGGTTTATTGCTTAGATATTTAAGGGGAAACAGTGAAAATAATTAAAAGCAAAAAAAATCAAAATGAATTCTTCGTTACAGGATTCAGAGTGATGCAAGAAGGCAAATGGGCCAGAATAATTACAGACAAAAATGGCGAAGCATTACTGGATTACCCTAAAGACAAGGCAATCTGGCTTTCAGACATTCTTGACGAATTACATGAGGCTGGATGGATCACAGAAGACGAATATTGGCATCCCAATATTATCGCTTTTCATCGATTGTCCAAACAAAATTACCTGACAGGATTCTATTGAAAAACATGTAGCAATAAACATTAGCCACTATTGAATTTACATGGAAAGGGTATTAAACGTCTTCACTGCGTAAAAATTGATCGTTAATCCAATCGTTTATTAATGTCTTAGATTGAAGAAAACTTATAGCAAACAAAATAAGTGATTTTAATGGTATGTTTTCAATTCTGAGCAAGTGAGTTCTAAACGTGGCATCTTCCACTGTAATTCCGGAAGCCAAATTGTTTTCATAACGTTGTTTAGCTGAAATGCCCTCGTAAACATTAATAGCCAAATCAAGATGATTTACGAAAGATTCGCAAAATGGCGTACCAATTGGATTATCCGTATCCAGATGAATACATCTTCCAATTGTTAGACTGGATTCCACATCCTGATCCGAAAGCTCTTCTATCATCATGCTAAGATTGCCGTCATTGTTCCTCTTTGCTATGACATCCATACGACGAATCCCATTAATCTTGTACTCCCAAAATTCTTGAAGAGAGTCCTTGTTCAGTTCTTTTGGATACAAGATATACGATGCCCCTTCTTTATTTTTCCTGTGGATATTTAAGTTCTTCCACCAGTTAGGATTAGCAGGAATTAAAATTTCTTCATTTAACTGAAATAGGGGGTGTTTATGGTAAATTTGCGTTGGATCAAGCCTAACAAATAGCGGTGATTCCTTGAAATTTTCTTCACAAAATGAATAGATTGACGGATTAAGAAATGGATCCATCTTATAGTAGTATCCGTTTCTATGAAATATCTCTGACCCTTGTATATTTTCGAGCGCACGCGCGTTAATTAATTCGAGGTCTAAGTTCCCAGATGATTTCTTCCTTCTTATACACTCAAAGAGTGTGGCATCACCAGAGAATATCGACTGGTTGATTTCATATTCTTGAAATCGATTTCGCAACATCGTGACCTTCAGCTTCTTTCCCACATCGAACATGAAAGAAAAGAGAGCGAGCCGCTCAGACGAACTAAATTCTGTGAACCATCCTATCTCCAAGTAACCACTATACTGATCATAATCAGTGGGGCATAGCAACTCTTTTCTTGTATCAATGATGCATTTTGCTTTTTCTGGTGAATCAGAAATTAATCTTTCCACATACTGTTGGTTTGAAATTGACTCTCCAATACAGCAGGAAACGGCCTGTTCTAATTCATGGAAATATTCGTCAATAGTCATAAATTGCGCCTAAATATGAAAGTAACAGCCAAACATCATTCGCACTATACTCTCGGGCACCATAGTATCCTCCCTTTTTTTATCCAAAAATGACAATTACATAGGTTATGCTGATGTATCGAAGGAGAAATACTCGGACGCCCCCAAAAATCAGATTCGATTGACCAACAGGGTCGGCGAGAAGGATTTAGTGAAAGTGAGATTTGAACATCACACCCTCCAGGGCACTTGAAACAAACCCATTTCTTAACACCAGCATCAACTACTAACCATAGCTCGCCTTGCGGAATCATCTTATTGCTTGGATATTGATCTTGTCGCCTTACTAAATAATCGAAGCTGAGCAGCCCTAAGCGACGCAACAAAAACGTTATAGCATGCTTCATCTTCATCAATTCACCCTATCACTCCAAGGAATGGGGTTACGTCACCTCGCCCCCATGTTGACTCGCTTCCGCAAACTGGACACGATTGGATCGGTAAGCATGTCATTGCTCGATCTTCGACGCGATCAAATCTTCGGATGCGGTTGTGTGTCATGCCAGTATTTCCTCGAAACGCTGTCAGGCCCTGTATCAACTCATCCACGGCAGCACAAGCTATGCTAGTCGTGAATGTAACGACGGCTGGCGCAGGATCTCCGCCACCATCCACATAGGCCTCTGCCTTACGGCGCTCGAATTCTCCAGGATCGTTACGTCGAAGACCTTCTTCTGCGGCACGATGAATGTTCACGACGCCTAGACACATCAGGCATGGACTGCCTGGTTTGATGGTCGATACTCGACCTGTCATGTCATAGTTGGCATCATTTCGAGCGGATCGCATGCGAAGCCCTACGTCAATGACAGGGATTCCATAATAGTGAGCAAGACGATTTAAAGTGAGACGTCCTTGGTGGTCATCGGTACAACCGAAAAGTACGTCACATGAACGCAGCAAATCACGTAGCGATGCATCACCCACCCAAGATTTTCTGGCTACCACTTGAGTACCCAGGTCCGCAGCTTCGATTTCGCGAACTAGAATGTCTACTTTGGCTTGGTCAGAGAGCACGTCGGAAGTTCGAGCCCCATGTACACGATTGAGGTTTGTGATATCTATCGTGTCATTGTCGATCAACGCCAGGTATCCAACCCCAAGCCTAGTGAGTAATGAGGCCACAGCACTACCAGTGCCACCGCAACCAACTATCCCTACGCGTAGTTCTCGTATGATTGGATTGAAACTGGGGCCGAAAAGCAACGATTGACGAGCGAGAAATGCAGTTTCGACATTAACTTGCTTTGTTCTACGAATCGAAACTTTGTTGCCAATCACTGAAACCGAAGATGCTTCCATTGCTTCTGCAGGGGAAACCCATAAGCGTCCGGCTATGGCGTTGTCACCTCCAAACACTAAGCTGGCTAGCCCCAAACGGTCTTTATTGAAAGCTGTTCGCGCAAGCTCTGCTTCGTTGCGATCATCCTGATCGGAAAAGAAGGCCTCAGCATTAGGATGAGTATGTACCAGCCCCGCCACCAGGCCTCTATGTTGAGCTAAACCCAGTAATTTCATAAACCCTTTTGTCGACCAGGTAACATGCATGGAAGACGATGAGACCATGTCATCAGCGGCTATGGGAATAACCTCATGAGAAATTAGCCGGGTACGTTGTTTTCCAGACCAAGGATCTGAACCAATTTCCGCCTTACCGAATAGGATATAAGCGGCCGCTTCAGATCCGTTGGCGCGATAAAGCAATTCGTGAAGTGTCGTTTCATGCGGCTCCAACAACACAATATCGAGCTGTCCTTTCATTACTTAGCCTCCGCAAGAGCGCGCTCAATCCGTTTGATCATGGTATGCAGACCATCAGTTCCAGGGCGCCAACTGGCGTTATGACGAGACCATCGCTGCCAGTTGCGCCCAACGAAAGAATGTGACACATCGGCACACGTTGGATAACGCCCAATCGAAAGAAGAGTCAGCCACGGGTCACAGAAAAACATATCAGGCGCTACGTCAGGATAGCCTGGCGGCAGAATCACCAATATGTCAGCAAAAGCGTGGTTGAACTTACCTAAAGGTAGATGCATTTGCTTTAACACGACACCGATATGTGGCTCTTCACTAGCCAATTCGGCTTCGATCCCATGATCGCTTAGGTAACGCCGGTCTAATTCGGGAAGTATAGAAAGGCCTTCGGTCGTATCACAAATAACCGTGATAAATCTTTCAATGCCCGGTTTGCTGAGATCGATCAAATCCGCGTCACGAATTAAAATATCCTGGCCGCCACGAACTTCGAGATACACGTGATAAGAATCTACGGGGACATTTGCCAGTTTTTTCAGCACTCTTCCGCTGATATTAGGCTTTCCCCACTCCAGTTGACGATCGTCAATGGTGAATTTGAAAGCGCGGTCAGTTCGGAAGATTACAAAACGTTCCGTTCCATGTCCGCGTAAATCATAGGTCTCATCAAGTCGAAGATCTTCAAACTCACCAGATGCAAGAATTGCATAAATACTGAAATCATCGACTGGATGCAAGCTGGCAGCTTGGATAATTTGGCGCCCCGTCGGTACTGGATCGTGGATATCCAAATACCGATCGTTCATTTGATCGTCGGCTAATAAAATACGGTATGCATCATGTTGAGATCTTTCTTCACCAAGAACAGCGCCGTTTTCTTCATGAGCTTTGCGATTGTCACCGCTAGAAATATTTTGTTGCATTGAGAATCTTTCCTTTTCGGCCATCTGCGGGATTGCAGTTTTCGCGGCCTTCAATTACTCAATCGCAACCGATTTTAGAACCGGAAAGCTAAATCAAATTTTTATTTTGATTTGACCGAGAGGTAGTTTGCCGCAAATAAAAAAGCTTGGACAACGAGGACAAGTTCGTGGATCTAATTTAGTCGGGAAATCGCCTGAGCGGACGTTTTGAATAATTTCACTTATTTTCTGCTTTCGAGTGGTGAGCTTGCGTGGCGAGATAGATATCTGTTCTGTGGTTTCGCTGGTCAAATAACTCACTTCGACGCATGCTCGCCCTCCAAAGGTTTGTTCCGCTGCGAGAAGAAGAATTGTATATTCGATGTCATCAAAACCATTAGATCGTGGCTTGCCAGTTTTCACCCGTCGGACCACTACCCGTCCATTTTCGTCTTTGGATACACTATCGGGTCTAACAAGAATTCCACCTTCTCCCAAACGCAAGTTGATGGGTTGCACTGAGAATGGAGTCCCGGTATCCCAGATATCAATAAGGTAGTCAATGAGGCTACGACCAATTCGGCGGTAGTCTTCTGCATAACCATGTTCAACCGAGCCCTTAGATTGCCATGACTCTTCGAAACGTTTGTTCACTTCATCAACGCTGGGATTAGATGTTTCATGAGCGATTTTTAGCCACTCGAAAACATCAGAGACCACGTTGTGCATTTTTATAAAAGCTGTTTCTGTCCGCCGACCACCCAGTTTTAGAACATGACTGTACAGGAATCTGCGTGGGCAGCGTTCGAACAGACTAAACTGATTATCTGTCCAAGTAGGATTTTCTTCCCAATCAATCTCAATGCCAGACGATGCTGTTCTTTTGCCATGCAGATATGATATGGAGCTAGGTCGCAATAGCAGATTATCTATAGGCGCAATAAACTTGGAAGGATTTCGAATCCTTCCACCATTCTGTAAAGAGGATGCATAGAGAAACAATCGATCCCGAGCACGGGATAACGCAACAAAGAACAAGCACTCTTCCTCTTCATCGTGTCCGCTCTTGACAGCTTCGATTCCAGTCAATCCAAAAGAACCATGGATCAATCCATCCGGTGGCACACAACGCGGAGCAATATTATTCCGCGGTAGTCCAGATGTCACCATACCGGGAATATGTACCGTGTCAAATTCAAGTCCTTTGCTAGCATGGATGGTCAGAAGTCTCACTGCGTCTATACCTTCAGCTACGACCGGCAATTGACGTAAACTGCGGTCTTCAGCTAATAAGACGAGGCGACGAATCCTGTCGAGCAGACGCAAGCTGGGAATTCCAGCTCCCGATGGTTGGCATCGACAGAAGTTGAGAAATTGCCATAGCGCTAAACCCTTCATTCGGCTTTGAGGATCGCGCGCTTGATACACCGCCTTCGCAATCCCTAGCCCATCAATCACCCATGTGGACAGGATCATCCAAGGGTTATCCATATGGTTTAGTTCGTCGAAAAGGTTAGCAATGCGTACAAGCACAACCTGACTTTCTGCTTTCAGACTTGGCAATTTTGCTATTTCCTGCCACCACTTGAGCGAGGGCGGATCGATATTCTTAAGGTAGGCAACAATCTGCATAACATCCTGCAAAGGCATTTCAAATTCAGGGATCGTTGTAACTCTTATTAATCCGACAGCATGTGGATCAGTCAACATAGAAATTAAAGCAAGAAGATCCTTGATATCCGAACGCTCGAATAAACTGCCAAGATGTAATACGGGAATACCTCTAGATTCGAGGCCCTCTGCAATTTCACTCAGCCTTGCATTAGATGCGCATAGTATCGCTTGTTTGCGATACGGTATTCCTGTATTACACTGTGCTTGGATCACTTCAGAAATCGCCGATAACTCATCATCTGTTGATCCAACGACCCTGAATTCAGGTTCATCGTCTGTAGTACCTCTTGAAACGGTCAATTGTAGAGGCAGAGCACCTGCAGATGCCTTCATGTTAGCCGAAAAGGTGGTAAAAGTATCAACAACCTTTTGTACAGATCGGTAATTAATACCAAGTTGGCATATCTTCGCACCCGGAAAATCGATGGGGAACTGGACCATATTAGTGGCCGATGCACCACGGAATCTGTAAATCGACTGGCGAGCATCGCCGACTACCCAAAGATTTCGACCTTCACCGACAATAGATTTCAAAAGACGCACAGATGCACGGTTAACATCTTGATATTCGTCGACTAGCACATGCTGGTGCCGAGACCTCAGTGCCTCTCTAACTTCTGAGTCGGCCTCGACTAATCGCACGGGTAAGGCAACAAGATCACCAAAATCAATTAGTTGCTTAGACATCATCAGATGCTCATAGGTCTCGAAGAGCAGTGCGACCTCCAGACATTTTTCCGCGCGGATGGCACTCTCGGGATCTTGAGGATTGTTTGCCATGGCCTGTGCCAATGATCGGTAGGTTGCAGCATCGACCACTTCATCCTTTGCTCTAGAAATTGCGCTTAGCATATCGCTTAGATCAAGCGCGGGATCCCAAAGATTCCGATAGTGGCGTAATGGAAGACGGGGTAGTTCGTCTTCAAGTAGTTCAATCGCTTCTGAACGGTCGATAAGACGAGGATCCGGCGGCAACAACAGCTTGTCATGAAAACGGCGGATAATATCCAGTCCGAAAGCGTGAAATGTACCTACCCACATCGCCGCAGCCGCCGTAGGATTTTTAGCGGCCAGCCGTTCGCTTAACTCATTGGCTGCCTTATTTGAAAATGTAAGGACAAGAATTGAAACTGGATTCACCCCTTCGGCAATCAGGTTCTCAATCCGTCGTACAAGTGTTCGGGTCTTCCCAGTGCCTGGGCCCGCCTGCAACTGGAACGGACTATTCCGGTGTTCCGCTGCTATGATTTGAGTCGGATCCGGAATCAATGCCTCTGATGAGTTAGTGGCATAAGTCTCTGTTGCGGAATCCTCTTTCGGTAACAGAAGCGCGTCTAGAAGTTGCTGCTTTACAACTGAAAGCGGTGCAGCAAGGCGCTTAGCGATATCATTCGATGATAACCCAACGTTCACATGTAGATCACGAACCACCGTACGCGGCAGAAGTAGTTCGCGAGCAAATATATCCATTCGGCTCTCTCTGCGCTCTCGTACTCCATAATCGATAACTTTTTCGACACCAACAGGAGCTTCTTCGATAGAGCGATCCGGTTCGATTTGCTCAGTTACGACATCCTGCGCACCTCCTTCCAAAACGACGTGTCCGAGCTCATGAGCAATGAGAAAAGCTCGCTCAAATTCAGATCCTGTGTCTTCATACAAGATGATACCGGCTTGACTATCGAAAGCCGCCCGCCCTCCCTTCAATTGAGAATCACCTGGCTGCAATGCGAACACATCCAAATCTCGCCGTATAGCTTCACGTTTGACGAATTCGAGCAATTGCCATGGATCATCACCTGCCGCAACAGATTTTTGATAAATGCGTTCGGCTTCCTGACGTGCAGCTTCCGTCGCATCCATGGACTAATCCTCTAATGCCTTGAGTGTATTTTTTTGAGACTCCGTAAGCTGGGACGTTTCGATTGCCTTCTGAAAAGTTATCTGATTTGTTACCATTGGTTTCTCAGATGATCGAAAACTGTGATTCGATATCATGCTTGGAGAACCATTTAGAAAAGCCAAAACCGCATCTACTGTTACTTCTAATTCGTTCGCAAGCTTTTGAATGAAGCGTATTGGAATTGTCATCGGTTCTATTGCTCGATCACGCAGACGCACCAATAGCAAATTAGTAATATCGAGTCGTTTAGCAAGCGATTTAAAGGCAGTAGGGTTCAGTTTAGCAAACGGATTCATAAGAGAAGTATCATCGCTCACTCTCATAATTGCTTGAAAACGCTGCCAAGCATGTTCGACGGCATCTTCAGTCGACTCAACCACGGTATCACTTTGAGTACTATCTAGCATCAATTCAATTGAACAATCGACCAGCGCGATCGAGTGTTCAGGATATTCAGTTAGGTAACGTTCGAGAGTCTTACGATCATGGATCGGTTCGACTGCAAAGGCCAAAATTATCTCTTCTTCACTAGGAATAGTATTTTCGTTCATTACACATTCTCCCCTTGAAGAATGGTGTTAAGCGTTTTGAATGCACGATCACGACGATTACGAACCGTCCTTTCGTCGCACTTCAGAATGCGTGAAATAGTCATGATATTTTTATCTTTAGAATCAATTTGAAATCCTTGCATGAGCAGCCCAATGACTCGCTTTTGATCATCAGGTAAGTTATCAATCGCAGCGGTAAGCTCAAACCGGAAAGCGGGATCATCTAGTATTGAAGGTTTTCCGCTCAGAAAGTCGGCTGCTGCAGCTTCGACCTCGGCTGAAATTTCGTGGCCGTGATCTTCGTCTGTACCCAGTGGGATTGTATTTTCTGTTGATGGGCCAATTTGGCGTAGCGCAGATTTGCGGAGAGTTGCAAATGCTTGGTCGAAGCGAATCTCAAAGAAGTCGATAAGGCCAGAGCGTCCTTTGCAGTCTTTTGCGATCCTTTCTGCGAAGCGCCCCATAATCTCTTCCCTAATACTGCGGGCATTGGAGATTCTTGACTCTGATATGGTTGAGCAAAGCGACTGTTCTATTCGTTTTAGTAAGATTCGGAAAATTTTCTCAAAGTCTACTTGAGCTCCTTCTACCCAAGCTCTCCGAAGAAAATAGACCAACACCTCTGAAGGCACATAGCCCGGGTTCTTTTTGGAGAAAGTTTCGAATTGACAAACCCGTTCCGATGAATTAACTACTTCGAGCTTTTCAAGAAAGGCTTCAATTTCAGGGGGCCGCTCATATGGTGTACCATCTTTCTTTTTTCGCTTCAGTGGTTCTGGCATTCATGGCCTCCAAAATAATTTCTACTTAGAAAAATTGGCAATCTCAAATCAAAACTGGCTTAGCTTCTTCATCGCGTCAGATAACCGTTCCGCCCCCGGTATTGGATTGTTATCAAAAATCATCATGTATTTAAACTCTGAGCCACACTTTGCCTCCCAAAGTTTTCCGAGTTTCAGTTTGAATTCCGAGTCTGAGTTATCTCGATCATCACCCTTGGTTTCAATCATGACGACCTTGCCGCCTTTTGTCTTAACGATGAAATCTGGATAGTGATTGATAAAACCATTTATCCTGAATCCTTTACCTCTCGAAAGGTTGCGATGCCACCAATGAATATTTTCCAGGTTGGCAATATCATTGATAACCCGTGATTCAAATATCCCCATTGATGCTTCTGTGCCATAGAGACTTTTCGGTAAAGCCAGGGCATTACTTGATGGAGTGATGATTTCTGAAAGTCCAAAGCTTGGTTGAATCAAAATTTTGTCAATATCCAAAAGATCGATAAACGTTTTGTACGCATGCGCATCAGCCAAAGTTGAAATTTTTTGCTTTATTTTCCTGACGTATGACACATCACGTTCAAGGCAATCACGAATCTGAGCTTCACTGAACGATTCAACGATACGCCCTATATATTTTTTAATTTTCCATCATAAGGTTTAAACCACCGGCTTTAGCCGGTCAGCTTTAGCTGCGATAATCTGGCCAAGGAGGTGGCAATGGACTATAGATACGGCAGCCATACGGTTTACCAAATTGAGTACCATTTTGTTTGGGTAACGAAGTATCGTTATAAAGTTCTGAAAGGTGAAATAGCCGAACGAGTGAGAGACTTGGTGCGGCAGACGTGTGAAGCCTTTGAGATACGGATCATCAAAGGCGTGGTGAGCAAAGATCATGTGCACATCTTGGTGAGTGCACCGCCGAATATGGCTCCCAGTGAAATCATGAGGCGAATTAAGGGACGAACATCGAGCTATCTGCTCGAAGAGTTTCCGCACTTGAAAAAGCGATATTGGGGAAGGCATTTTTGGGCGCGCGGATATTTTTGCGCCACCGTTGGCCAGATGACGGATGAAACGATCAAACAGTATTTGGAGCATCATTTTGAACCTAATCCCAATGACAATTTTAAGATGGAACCCGATTAAGACGCGTCGTTTAGTCGACGCGTATCCGGACTTTCAGTCCGTTATTCGAACCCACCCGCTTGAGCGGGTGGTTGTTTAGTTCTTGATCGGTGATGGGATACATATTGCCAATCAAATCGGCTAAACGCGCAGTTAGATTCATAACCTGGCTTGATCTGTCTCCTTTCAAAATCAGTGCATTGAATTTCCTTCTATCGTTAACATTTACCTTGAAAGGCGTGGCTTTATAATTTTCGTCACCTATTTCCTCAAGGTCTACTCGATACATTTCAGTTTCAACATCTTCGAAGTTGATACTTGCATCGGCCTGGGAGAGTTTGAAATCCTTTAACAATAACTCCCGCTCAAATAGTTGAACAGCATCGTCATCATCGAACCAAGTACCCGTCTCAACCTGGGTAAAAAATTGTGGTAACTTCAGGCTTAACGCTTGTTCTTTGAAGATATCCTTGATTTTGTGTTTGTTCATTTTGTCTTCCAGGTCTGCGGGAATATCAGTTTTGGCTGCTTCCTCTGCTTGTTCCTCATAGGCTTTATTTTGAACAATCGCTTGCTGCGTTACTTGGTCGACAAAAACCTGGCTTTTGGAATTTTCACTTTCGTTACTGGTGCCGGAATTGGTAGCAGCTAAACATTCTTTGTTGATCGTATCAAGATCATCGAGATCTCTTGATCCGGATTCTTTGGATGAAAAATTGCTAGATTGATCCGACTGATCTTGAAACATCCCGAATAAATCAGTCGTTTCTGGTTGGGAGTGGTCATTTTGCTGATCTTGTTGATCATGCTGAGTTGTTACGTCTCGATAATCTTTGTCTGAAAATCCTGCACGATTCAAGGCTTTTACGACACTTTGCAGTGTATCCATGAAAAGGCTTGAAGCCGTAAATACATAACTGAGGTTCAACAAATCATGTCCATGTTGCTGCACATGAGGCATCCGTAGAATTCGACCCAGAATTTGTTCCACATCCACTGCAGAAGACTTGTCGGCTAACGAAGCAAGTATGTATGCAAACGGGCAATCCCAGCCTTCCTTGAGTGCATTGACAGTGATGATATAGCGCACAGCACATTCACGACTCATCAGGTCAATGCCTTTAAGCTCGTTGATTTCAGCAGTTTTGATTTTGATTTGCTCTTCCGGGATACCAAGCTCAATTAATTTCTTCTTGGTCTTCTCGTAAGTCGTATTGTCTTCACCGGTGCGCGGCTGTGCCTGGAACAAAACGATAGGACGAATATACTTCCCGCCCTTCGCTTCTTCCTGAATGGCAATCTCTTCAAGTTGCCTTCTTAAAATTAAAGCACTTTCAATGGCTTCTCCGCGGCTTGGTCGATTAGCTACAATCACCGGCAATTTGACCATGTGCTGTTTCTTCAGCGCCATGGCATCCACATAACTAATGATGTTGCTGTTTTTTCTCGGAGTAGCGGTCAAATCAAAAATAAAATGCGGATTCAGATTGACCAACATTTCAACCGATAAGGCGGTTTCCGCATTGTGGCTTTCGTCGACAATCACGACCGGTTTTAGACGGCGAATGACATTGATAAGGGCTGATGGATCGTATTCTGGCAGTAAGGCTTTAGAGTCATCGCTATCGTCTGTAAGGAATGAAGCCAGGTAGCCATTGTCCTGGTAAATCTTTCTATCCTCCTTGTTTTTGGCTCGCAAGCTATCGAAACTCATGACCACGACGGACAGTTGTTCACTTGCTGCATCCGCGGTGAACCCAGCGCCCATCAGCAAATCACGCTTTTCATAGACAGACACGCGATTGCGGAACAGTTGGTTCAATCGCTTTCTGTAGGGATGCTCTGGGTTATCCAGATTGCGAACCGTTTGCTCCAATATTGTGAGTGATGGAACCAACCAAATGACTAACTTGCTTCGGTTGGGATCATGAGCTGTAAATGCGTCGAAAATCGTTTTAATGGCATTGATGGCAATGAACGTCTTGCCGCCGGCCGTTGGCACTTTGGTGCATACGTGAGGTACGCCCGGAACATTATTTTTATAGAGTTCCATCCCTGTGACGCCCTTTTCATCCCAATAAGCTTTGAAGGCTTTTCCTAGATGCGTGTTTGCGCTCAATACCGCCAAATAATCTTCGAGGTTATCTATAACGCGCTGCTGGTAATCTTTTAATTCCATGATGCTTGTTCCTTAAAAGCGCGTAATATCACGAGGTATTTTTTTGAAGATAATTCTATGTTTTGTCATGAAATCCTTGGTCAATAAGCATTTGTCAGCATAGATAATGGCTGTTGATGGCTTGTTTCCGCCGAATTTTAAAGAGCCAAGGAAATCCAGATCCAGACAAGTTGCTTCGTCAGCTTCGTAATAGAAAATCCAGGCTGATTCTGTGTTCAGGCCTAACAAATATTGGGAATATGAGTTTTCTTGTTCGACTCGATATTCAAAGGGAATGCCTTCACTGTGAGCGACATAGTTGCGTATAGCATCAATGCCAACAGCTTCATTCAAAGTTTCATCTTCGTTGAAAATTGGAGCGCCAATTGTGTAGTAATCGAAACTACCACCTAGCCCTTCGACCGCTTTGCTCCCTTTGCCATAGCCATTCATGACTCGACGAACGCGTTCAGCTGTAATTGTTTCGGCATAATCCATCGTTTCAATCAAAATAAAACGCCGATTGCCGCTGTCCAGCCTGTTTGCTTCAAGAACAGCATGAGCCGTTGTACCAGACCCGGCAAAAGAATCGAGTATCAACGCATCGGTAGGTGCTACATAACGAATGAGCCTTGCCAGTACCTCGTGATCTTTGGGATTAGCAAAAACCTTCTTGCCATCAAATATTTGACGGAGAATCTTGACCGAAGACTGCGCCTGCTTGTAGATATAGGTCGGCATAACTTGTAGTCCGACGTTTTCATCATCCTGCTCTTCCTCATCGTTTTCTACGTCGTCGGGTAATTCATCCATTTCTTCCGGCACTGGTAATAAATGTGCTTTTCGGATTGGCGGCTCAGTGTGATCTAACCTAAATTCAACTAATCCTAGATTAATTTGTTTTTGCATCTCTTCGACTGTCGCATATATCCACCCACGCTCAGGAACAGTACAGGGCAAACCGGTCTTGTTGTGAAGCACGTCGTATCGCGGGCCACCGCCGCCTGGCCAAGAGATGTCTCGATCTCGCCAAGGCCCATATTTGTCTACACGTCGATAACGGCTTAACTTCTTCGCAGGGTGATTTTTAGGCAGCGACTGATACCATTGCCCCAAAGCTTCCTCAATTTCCGGATAAGATTCACCGTGAATTTTAGTAAGCCGTCTCCATTCCTGAATGATTTCCCTCGCACCTGGCTTTTCTTCCCGCCAAACTGTTTTCTTTTCTCGTAGAAACGAGAGTGATTTTGCATACACCAGCATATATTCATGCCCAACGGAAAAAAGCTTGGCATCATTTTTTCTAGTCTTATCCCAGATCAATTGAGCAATGAAATTTTGTTCGCCAAATATTTCATCCATAATCTGACGAAGATTATGCATCTCGTTATCGTCTATGCTGACCAAAATGACACCGTCACGAGCCAAAAGCCTTTGTAATAATTTCAGGCGTGGATATATCATACATAGCCACTTATCATGCCTCGTTAGGTCTTCTTTCCCTACAGTTTTGCCAAGCCATGACAATATTTTTGGATCATTAACTGCGTCGTTATAAGTCCACCCGGTTTTTTTATCTATATCATTACCTGTGTTGTAAGGGGGATCAATTGCAATAATCTGAATTTTCCCTTCAAACTCGGGCAATAAACTTTTCAATGCCTCTAAATTATCGCCATGAATAATTCGGTTCCCCGTGCTATTTTTGGGTGTACTTTCGGGGGATTCAAAACGGCTTTCATTACGTAAAACGCGAAAGGGAACGTCATAATGATGGTTTACAACTTTGTCTTTCCCGACCCAGGTGAGTATTGGCATGGGTAATTATTTCCTTGAGTTAAACTCGAATTGGCAATGAGACTTGAGGTTGAATTGGAATCAAAATTGACTGATAAGTCCGCAAAATTTCGTTGTATAGATCTGTGTGCTTAGGCGCCTCCACTGTAATCACCAAGGCATACTTGATTTTATCTGCCCTGGTTGTTGCAGCGCCGGCCTCCCGGGCGTTGTAATGAATATCGAATACCGGGGCATTTAAAGTTTTTCCCAGCATGCTTTTTTCTTGATGTAATACGGTCTCCCATTTGCCCATGTCTGCTCGCCTTTCTTCCTCTGTAGCGTACTTTTTCATATCGAAAAAACCTTTCGACTCAGCATTGCTTTTCTTATCTTTGATACGAGCCTCGTTTGGCCGAAATACGATATCAAGCCCAGCACGGGTGTAAGCCGAAGCATCTTGAGGATCGACTGGCGATGCATAGCAAAAAGTAGCTTTAAGCCGAATACGACCAGAAAGCCCATCTTTTGGAATGGGTAATGACGCACGTAGATATTTTCCTGGCTTTAATTCGCCCTGATAAACAACTCTGGCAACACCGGATGGGCAGGTGATAATATCCATGAGATTTTCAGGGATTTTTCCCCAACCCACTTCAAGTTTATTGTGATTCGCGTGATCGGAACCATGTACAAGCAAAGCTTTAATTGCAAGAGCCGACAGCTCCGAACCGAGAATCGCGCGAATACCCACTGCGCTCCTTAAAAGGTAGGGAGAGGCAAAGCTTGTCCCTAATTGCGGCACAAGCGAAGGCTTTTTTCCTTGAGATAACACATGAAAATAACGCGGCGCATCGCCACCAAAAGCCATTAAATCTGGCTTTACGATTCCCGGACTTCTTCCAGGGCCGAATGCACTATATGAAGCTCGCCTCCATGAAGATTCTGTGTCGTTCGCGGCTCCCACAGCCACGGCATTGACACTGTCCGAAGGAACTTGGATTCTGGCATTACCCGATTCTCGATCTCTTTCGCCATTATTACCAATCGCGATAGCCATAAAGGTTTCACCATCGCTCAAAAGATCGTCTATCACTGATGTCCAGGCATGAACATCAGCATCTTCAATAGGCATGTCCGGTCCCAAACTCAGGTTTATGAATTCATACTGACGAGACAACAAAACCTGCTCTATAAGACCTAATGTTCGGTATAGCTCTAGAGGATCTTCAGTTTCAGCATCGTTATCGAGCACTCGAAGATGGTCAACATAAGCAAAAGGACGTGGAGCGACACTTTCAGGCTGGATAGGGCCAAACAAAAATGCAGAGGTCACTGCTAATCCGTGATCTAGACCGTCTGGATCGTCCTTTGCGTCGGGATCGAGCACTTTGTAAGAACGCACCCATTTTTCAATCGGGTGATTTTTGGGCAATCCCCCGTCAAGAATCGCTACTTTAGGCGTGTCTGATAATGGTTGGGCATCGGGTAACTGGCACTTCACCGAAACTTCCTTGGTTCGCTGCATTGGGCGTAAACCCCGAAACCTGGGAACAGGTCTAATGACACGAACAAAAGAATAATTCGCCACGTCTCTGACGTTATCGCGAGTTCCTTCTACCGGGACAAACCAAAGATTTCCAGCCTGAAAACTGAGTTTACGGTGCACTTTAATTTGAAGTTTTTTTGCGTATTTCTCAAACCCATCCTTGATGAATGCGTTGTCTTCGTCGGGAAGTAGGTGAATACCTACCTCGAAAAATCGCTCATTTTTTGAGCCATAGTCACGCACCCGATCTTCAACGGATAAGCCGTCAAATTGTTCGACATGAGCGAGATCAACTGCTTCATCACTTCCTTGCTCAACCTGGCCTACCCATTGAGTCATATGCCGAAAAGAACTTCGCTTGCCTGCCACGAAAAGCTCGGTTGTAGTGCATTTGACTGGTAAATCTTTTTTGGACCATCGTTCGGGCACAATCTCAACCGTTCGACTCCCAATCGATTCCAACCCAGCCGATCTCAACAGATTTGTAGGAAAATACGATTTGGCGATGAATGATGGATTTAGCGTAAGCCGTGCAACACCGAAATCACGAGGACAAGCTTCCTGCGGCAAATCATCAAGCTTGGATGCTGCATGAGAAAACTGGGGGATCATTCGACTTTTTGCTTCCTCGAAAGAGTAGATTTCTACCTTTTCTCCGCCTCGCTTCGGCGCCTTAATGTCAAAAGTTAACAATTCGCCGCGACCAATCAGAAAATTTGTTTGAGTCATTTTTCTTGCCTTTCTTTTGAGGGCGCTTTGCCACCAGTATATTTACGAATCGTATCGCGGCTTACGCCCGTTATTTCTGAAATTTTATGCTGCGAAATTTTGGTTTTATTGGCAAGTTCTACCGCTACATCAATACGTTGTTGATGCTCAAGGGTAAGCGCCTTGGTTTTAACGAGCTCTTCAATAACATCCGAGTCTGAGGCGTCGCTTAGCGCCAATGTCCGCCGAAATCGTTGGATTGACCTTTCTATGTCGCTGAACGATTCACCACTAAAAATTAGAACCAATATGTCTACCCAGCGTTTGAACACAGGCAGGTCTGGACCGAGAAATTGAATTACAGCCTCTTTTATTTGGGTGATCGCAGGCAGCTTGAATTCAATAATAAGATCAAAACGCCTCCATAGCGCAGGATCGATTAGTTCAGGATGATTTGTTGCAGCTAACAACAATCCTGATGACGGCCACTCGTCGACCTCCTGAAGCATTACGGTCACCAACCTTTTTAATTCACCAATATCGGTATCGTCGTTACGTTTTTTTGCAATGGCATCAATTTCGTCAAGTAGGAGAACGCAAGGCGCCTGCTTAGAAAAGTCCAAGGCTGCCCGCAGATTTGAACCCGTTTTTCCCAGCAAACTACTCATCACGGTTGTCAGGTCCAGCACATAAAGTGGTAAGCCCAACTTGGAAGCCAGCCATCGTGCAGTCAGTGTTTTACCCACTCCAGGCTTACCAACAAAGATTGCAGATCGGGTTGGAAGCAAACCTAATGCCGCCAAACGCTCTGACTGCTTGCGTTCTTGGATGATTTGGCTAAAGCTCTCTTCCAGGTCTAGGGACAGCAAAGGTTGTACGGTGCCAGACTCATCATGAAATACCTTTAGCAATGACATCCGCGACTCGTTATCGACTGGCACAGGATTCGAAGGCTCTTCCTTTCGGCTGGATTTACGCATAACTCCGCCACTTCTTGTAGGTTTGCTCCGTAAATACTGATCCATTTGTTCTGCAAGGTCAGGTTTGATGCCACGATACTTACGAACCAAACGAGCTACAAACAAGCGTACATCTTCTGTTTGCTCGTTGATAGCCAGCCTTGCAAGCTGGGCTAAATCTTCAGATGTATCAACTAGTTCGCCCATTTATTTACCAAGTTAATGATTTTATTTGTAATTTTTTTATTAAAAATCGGACTACATATTATTGCATATTTTTCTCGAACGTAAAAGAAAGAACTTGACATCCCAGAATGATTTTGATCCTTAGCCTCTGATTTTATGAACAAATTTGTGAACGCTATGCACCTAAAAGTCATAAATTGCATTTGATATCGCGGCAATCATCACTCTTTTAGCTGATCATTATCCTTATGACTGAATACAAACCTAATTAAAGATCAGATATCCTGATTTTCATCAAAAAACATAGATTGAGAAATGTATCCGGTGAAATACTGGCTTAATCAAGGTATCTGCTATAGACTTTAGGACATAGAAAGATAATTCCGTTCTCTATCGTAATTGGCAAATACAAGAGGGCGATGTGGTCTGTAAAGGCTAATCTATGAGGAGAAATGCCAATGTCGCAACACCCGCAACAAGGTGGTGCGTCCGTTCATGCGCGCGGACAAATACCATCAACTGATCTTGCTTCCCTGGTCCAATTTTTGGTGAAGGCCTATCCGCCGGATAGGAATGCTACCAATTCAGTCTATGCTTGGCCCGTTCTAACATTCGATGCAAAAAATAATCGTTTGGGTATCAATACCTACGGGATACTACGACGGTTTCTCGCACAAAAAGACTTGCAAGCCTTATTCAAACAGAGCTCTGACACAGGATTCTTACGAGATATAGCCAGTCCTCCTAAAGGCTTTTCTGCAAAACTGGGCGGGCGGCTTTTCAAAGACAATATCACTGGAGTGTCGCAGCACTTGATCCAACTGAAACGGCTCATTGAAACCGAAATCGCTAACCTGGATGTCTCGATCAATAATCTGTTGATCAACGATCCGGTATCAGTAATTGAGACCTTATCTACCAACACCAAATGCAAAAACTTCCTCAAGCCATGGCCTGCGCAAATGGTGTCTATGGAGTTTACTAAGATCGATCGCAGTAAAGACGGCCGCGAAAAAGAGGTCGCACGCGTTTTATCGGCTCAAGAGGAAATCCAAGCGGAAGATTGGCTTGATCGGATGGCTAGCAGTATCTCGGAGGCTCAGTCCCATCGGGACGATGAGTTTGATACCTTGCAGCGTGAAAAGCTCATTGCCACCTTACGACAAGATTTCGATAAACAGGATAGTCAGGTCACCCGCTTCCTGAATTTCCTTGAGGATGAGGCTCTATCACGGGTCCGTTTACGTGTCAGTTTTGCCATTATGGAGAGTTTGGCAGCCCAGAAATCCAAATCTACCAAGACAACTGATCAGAAATTTATCGATTATGTTCGACGCGTCACCCTGCTATTTGGATACTTCGGCGCTCCCGAATCGCAGCATTCAATGCATCTTGATCTAACGCAGGCCTTTGGATTGGCCGCCGAGTTTTCAATTTCCCAGGAATTGACAAAGGCCTTGTTCTACAACTGCTTGCCGGTATGGGCGGAATGGAACACCCAATTATTTGAATCACGCAAAATTGATTCGCAAACCCGCGGCGTATCGGTCGTTCGGGAAGTCAGTTACCGGTTCCGAGTCAATGGCAAAGATCCTCTCAATGAGATGGAACCAGCGTTTGATGCCAGGCTTAACCGCCTGCGAGCCATTCTCCTGGAGGATTCTGAATTCGAAATACCGCCCTCCAAATTGCGCAGAAGCCTGAGCGAAGTGGCGTTTTTATGGCTGGTCTTGAATCCAGGGATTCAGTCTTCTGAACTGCTAACTGCAGCCTCACAGCTGACTCATGACTTGAAGGAACAAGGCCGATTAGGACTAGCCACCTTGCTGTGTGACCTGCAATTATGGAGCGGCGATGTCAAAGAACTAAGTAAAACCCTAGTCGCTTTGCTCACCACCCAATCTGAAAACATCATCAATCGCGCACAGCGCTCTGTGGATGATTTATACCTCGTCGTTCAGCAAGGCGTCGTGGATTGGACATCAATCGAACGCTCCAAAGGCCGCGTCCGTGATCCTCTGATTAAGCCACCATCGGGACAAGCCGAAAATATCGAGTGGTTCAAGCATATCCAAATTGCTAATAATCCTGATGATGTAGTTGATCCCTTGTTTTCTGTTCGTGTTCGCACGCAGCTTCATGAAAGGACACTCTCCATCCGAGCCGATAATAATACCACGATTACAACCCGGCGAGATTTACCGCCACAGTTACTGAATATTACCTGGCGGCCCTTCCGGGTTGATGAAAATCAATCCCCTATACAAAGAACTCACCGGGTTGTTATGGATCGCGTCTGGTTCATGGATTCAGGTATCGATATCTGGTACGACCCTGAGCGTTTGAAATTACGCAAGCATCCGAAGTTCTCTGACGAAGACCAGCGCCAATATCGCGCGGCCGCAGCCACGGCCATGGCCGTTCTAACCTATGTCGTACTCCAAATTGTCAGTGAAAAAATGGATTCTCATTCCGATACACATTTGCCAGCGTTGATGATCCGCTTTCAAGAACAAGGAAAAAACGCTGCCAAAGAGGAAGGTGATCGCTGGATTTATGCCATCTCGCAAGCCGTTGAATCTGCCTTGATGCGTGACTTACCGATTCGCATGCAAGGATTGGTTGCCGATGGCAATAAGACGGATTACAAAGCCAGGGGGGCTGCTTTTGCACTGTCAGCTGCTTTTCCGATGATCATGACTACCAATCGCCAGTTAACAGTGAGTAAGGTCGCCGCAATTATCTATACGACGCGACCTTGTGACGATCATCCGATCACCAATGATACCGATGGCTTTATATTCCGAGCTAAAACGTATTTGGCAGAATCCGTAGATCAATCAGATGTCGGCTACCGCATGGTCTTCGATCGCATGCAAACCCATGTTGTTGAAACCCGGGATGAGATTAAAAGTCCAAAATTGATCGTTGAAGAAGTCTCAAGATTACAAGCCCTCGGCTTTGAACATATTGTCCTGATATCCAGTCATTTCGGTAATCGCCGCATAAACCGCTCGGCACAACGGCATTCGCCCCACACGCAAACCGTCACGCTTGACGAAATCGCCAGTAAATTTCCGCATGTCTGCGTATACACCTTGCGGCGAGACGTGTTCCCGGCAACCCGTTTGCATACCCGCACCAAAGAAGAATCAGCATTTGAAGCGGTACAGATTTCCGACCATGATGAATTCGCCCTGAATTCTGGTGATGGGGTGCTAAAACAACTGATCCCCATTTACACTTTTGCCACGTTGGCGATTGTGGGCAATGACGATGCGGCTCGGCCACAATCTGGCTTTTGCACCTATTTTTGGGATGCCGATTATCAAGTGAAAAATAGTGAATGGCGAGAGCGTGTTCGTGCCAATTTGATGGGTTCCAACCCAGGTGTGCGTGAGTGTTTGTTGAATATACTCCGGGGACTTCACTTCTTGGAAGCTGAGAAGCAACCGGACGGAGGGGTATTTAAACCCGTGTTGGATCCCTTCGGCTGGATGCAACCATCATCCAATGAGGCGGCCGGGGAAATAGAGGTACTGCCCTCCAGCCGACGCAAAGGTAGTGTCTTGCTTTCGCTGCCTGCCTTGCTATCCCATGTTACAGACAGTCTGCATAGTCGATAAGCTTTATGCTCGAACCCAATCAACGACAGGCACTTTGGGGACAAGCGTTCGAAATCGCCGTCAAAAGAGGTGTGCTGACAGCTCTGCTGGCCAGTGGCGTGCATGACATTGATCCTGTCAATTTAACGCCCTGGACCGCCAAAGATACCGCTGATGTGTATGACGCCATGACTAAGGTGCTACAAGAAGTTGATCAAAACCTTAGAAACAGAACGCGAGAAAGCGTCAGACATCTATTCGAATTAGGTATGGGCCTTGGGCAAACGGCCATGCGCGAATACCTACGCAAATTAAAATCTGATGCAGAAGATTACAGCATCAAAGCATTGTGGTGCCCATTGCAATTGCCTCGATTACAAGCTGATTTCGATGCCGAAACGGCTGAAGCGTTGTCGTCTTTTTCAGTCGTCTTCAGTCAGGATCGTTGCGTCGAATCCATCATGGCGCATAAAGGCTTTCCCGCCAGGGCAGATTTTCTGCTCTGGCTAGAACCGCGTTACGACGCTTTGGATCGAGAATTTTTATGCCTGGAATTTTCACTGAACGGTTTACCCGAATCAGCCGATTACCTGAAACCCGAAGCGCACCTAGACGAGCTACGGCGCTTTGCTTGGTTTATGGACACACGTAGCGTTTTTTCCAGAGTTTGCGCTGAAGTGTCTGGCGAAGAATTCGTTCTGTCGCCTGATATCAAAAAACACTTGCCCGCTTTCACGGGGCGCGACAAACCCTTATACAAGCTATGTCAGGCAGCATCGTATGTGCACACCTCGTTACGCTGGCTAAAAAGCAATGGCTTTGATGATAAGCCCTGCAAAGCCAGAGCGCTTTCCATCACTCAAAATGGTTTTGAAAGTTTAAGTGCGCACTATTTTACTGAACCGGATATCGATCCACGCATTGCGCTGATCGATACTCTTGGCCGGGCTTATCGCAACAGCGAAAAATTACCGGACTGTGATGATGAAGCGCTGAACGACTATATTCACCACGCGTTCGACACGATCAGAAAATCTCTGCCACAGGCGCTTCGTAAGCAACTGCTGAAAATGCATGAGTTGCCCGAGCTGGGTAAAAGCCTGAACTACGATTTCTCAGAAGATGTGGATGGTTTTTTGAATCCCATGGCGACGATGTCATGGAATGAGGCCATACATTGGGTGGATTCCAATCCTGCTCTGGCCGAATTTTTCGAGAAGGATTCTACGGCAGCGATAGCCGAAACCCTGGCAGAACGGGTTGGGCACAATCAGCCAGTTCCTTTGCGCGATTTACATTCAGCAGCTGTCATGGCAGGAATGCGTGCGTCAGCGCTGGGGAAAGTAACTACGCTGGGACTTGAGGGAAATCCTGGCATAGGAAAAACCACGGCAGTCGTCAGTTTCCTTAAAGAATCCAAGTCAGGTTATTTGTTTTTATATGTCAGCCCTCGGGTCATTATCAATGACGATGTCAGCGAAAACTTGGCTAGAAATAAGAGCACTAACATGCCTACCGGAACCCTAACGGTCACGACCAACTCAAAATTGATCGGTGCCGCCAAGGCTTGGTATGACGAACAAATGCGTAATGGCACCGCCCACCAACGGAAAATCGACAGTGCCGTGGTAGCCGATGGGATTGATAATCTGCGGTCGCCGGATGGCAGCATCTGGATTCTATCCCCCGACCAGAAAGAAGAGCTTGAACGTATGCATATTGGTTCAAGCCATCGTAAGCGTGCCGTCACCGAACGGCAGGATCAAATGGAAGACATCAATCGACCCGGTGTCTTGAAGGTATTGTCGCTCGCTACACGGCAATTGTTAGCCGAAAATTCCACGATCAATCAAGTCGTGCTTACCGCAGCCATACAAGGATACCGGGAGCTTGGTGGAGATAAAAGCACCTTGTCCGCACTCGATAACCTATTCAAAAATCCAGTGAATGGTCAGCCTGGCAAACAGGAGCGGCGACTATTTGCGCAACGAATCCAAACCATTGTGGTGATGGTTGACGAATTAACCGGTGATGGGGCGGGAGCACCGTTTATTCACGCAATAGCCAAATGGTTGGATCAACAATTTATCCGCCCCTTTGCTCAGGAACCGCTATTCCGGGTTATTTTCATTATTTCCGATGCCTCATTAGGTAATGAAATCGTTCTGGATCGTTATCTCAATAGCGGTCAACGTACCCCTGATAAAGTTTTGGTGTCAAAAAGCGCTGGGCAACGCCCTTTTCGTTTAGCCGCCATGCCGGTCAAAATTGGTGGGAAACGCTTGCCGGTGCTCCACATCATGACCAATAGCTATCCGGCAGCAAAACTATCCATTGATTATCGTGTCCGGTTGGACGTGATAAAGCCGGGTGAGTTAGCCAACGGGAAAACGCAAACTGTCCGCCAAGCCATTGCAGAACAGCAAGGTGAAGCGATTATCGGTAACGTGATCCAGGAAATCAGTAGAGCCATCAATGAGGGTGCAGATCAAATCATTTTTTTT
>SWBW01001769.1_pt1 | contig 67286 bp, 66 predicted proteins | sample 4693041 | NCBI WGS metagenome assembly SWBW01 (sample SAMN10267271, study PRJNA491770) | bioreactor metagenome | isolation source: DHS bioreactor inoculated with marine methane seep sediment | place: Japan: Omine Ridge, Nankai Trough | collected 2006-05-06 | reverse complement strand
GGAGTTCGTCCAAGCATTTCTTTTGCTTCATTTCCTACTGCAAGAACCTTATTTTCAAGCATTGAAACTGCAACAACAGAAGGCTCATCCACTACCACACCGGTACCCGGCAAAAATACCAGCGTATTTGCTGTTCCTAAATCAATTCCAATTTTCTTAACAAACATACTCATACAGCTTTTATCAATCTTTAACTTGCAACCTTGCTTAAATAATAGACAAAAAAATCCTATTTGTAAACAAAATACCTTGTAATCCCTCACACACTCAAACAAGCCTCCAAAAAAAAGTGCGTCATTGCGAGGAGGTACGACGAAGCAATCTCTGTCAGATTATTTATAAACTTTTGAGATTGCTTCACATAATACAGCAATCATTACTTCTGTTCGCAAAGACTGGTTGTGTGTTTTGTTTAGATCTGTGAGAGTTTGCAATAACTTGACAATAGAAATTATAATGTTATTATCACATCATGAATAATAGATTGATGGCAATTAAGCAAGGCAAGCGAATCGAATTTTTCGAGAGAAGTTTGTAGTGCTTTTGTTTCAATCAACAACCTTACAATCTTCTCTTGAGAGAAGATTTTTTGTTTTTTAAAATATCTAATAGCATTGTAGAATATTATTTCTACAAATAGAATTTCACTTACACAATGGGGTTACATCATGAAAAATATCACGTTTATTTGTACAAAAAAAGCCTTTACTAAGTTAAATGGATGGGCAAAAGAAATTTCAAATGCTACATTTCATGAACCAAATTTGCTTCACAAGACAGAAACTGAGCTTGTGACAATTGCTAATTCTGAGCGTGCAATTATCGCGCTTAATAAAGACAAACAAATAGTTGGATTTGTAGTACTGTGGTCACTAGGCATAGATTCTATAGGCAATAATTGGAATGAGATTGGCACTGTGTACGTACCCAAACATTACAGAGGTCAGGGCATTGGTAGTAAAATCATGAATTATGCATTTAAACGTTGGGATAATCATAAAATTATGTCCACATCAAAAAATGTAAAATTTATACACATTGCTTTGAAGTCCATGATTCCTGTTTCTTCTGAGAAAGAGATGTTATGTGTAGTCCCACTAACATGTATTTGTGATGAATCCGATGGAGTTGCTGATGCAGTTAATTGTCCATTTCGCAACGATAAATGCGTCTTCTTGATTTCAATAGCAACATCACTTACTGTAAATCACATCATAAGAAAAGATTCTATTGTACAAGCTGCTATTTAGATATACAAAAACAAAATGTGGTTGCCAATTAAAATTGGCAACCACATCTAACTACTTTTTTTAAAATTATGAATATACAAAAAAAAGCTTCCAACATATATACTATTTCAAGCACTCTTCCTGGAACAAGTATAATGATTCTCGGAGGAACTCATGGAAATGAATTAACTGGAATTATAGTTGTGCGCAAATTATTACAATTATTTTTAAATAAAAATATTATTTTAACACGTGGTTCTATCACTCTTGGATTTGGAAATGAAGAAGCTATTGCTCAAAATTCTAGGTGGACAAAATCTGGAAATAATTTAAATAGATTTTTCACCAAAGAACAACTAAATAATACTGATTACTCCTACGAATCTTTACGTGCAAGAATTCTTGCCAACTTAATGCAAGAATCTGATATTCTGATTGATTTACATTCAGTCAATATTCCATCAAAACCATTTTTAGCTTGTGAAAACACAATCAATCATCAAGAAATTACAAAATGGTTTACTGGTGCAACTGATATAATAACTGATCCAGACTATATTTTGAGTGGTGGCCAATATTCAACAACTGATGAATATATGAACTCACTTGGCAAAATTGGAATTTGTTTTGAAACAGGTTACTCAAAAGATACATCTTCAATTAAAACTGTACTGAAAAATATTTTATCAATTCTAAATGACCAAGGTCTTACAAAAAATAATACTGGACAAAGTCCAGTATTAAATAGAAATATTTATAAAATGCATTCACAGATAATCTTAACAGAAGCTGGTTTTGAATATATTGATAATTTTGCAGATGGTGAATTTGAACCAGTCACAAAAAATCAAACAATAGGCTACGCAGGAAGTGCTCCCTACAAATCTCCAATTGATGGCATAGTACTTTTACAATCTCCACAAAATTTATGGAGACTAAATGATGAGATAGGCTATATTGCTGAGAAAATATAAATTATATTTCTACAATTTTATATATTTACCATTTTTGTAATTTTCAATTGGTTCCAGGGTTGTCTGTGTAGTTTTTGCTGGTAATTTATCTAAAGCAATCCATCTTATTTCATCACATTTTTCAGGCTCCATGTTTCTTGGTTCTCCTTTTGTGATATATGCAATAAAATTAAAAGATGCCCAATGCTGTTTATCTAATTCGACAAAATGATCAGTATGTGGTAAATAACCCGTTATTTCTATTTCAATATCTAATTCCTCTTTAATTTCACGCTTCATAGCATCAATTGCTATTTCACCAAAATGTACACCGCCACCTGGTTTTGACCAAAAACCGACCTCATTACGAACTTTTTTTCCTCTTTTCATAAGAAGCGCTTCACCTTTGTCATTTAAAATCAGAACACCGCCACCCACACCTATGCAGTCTTTTCCACTTATTATTTTGCTCATTTTTTTATAAACTTTACTCATTAACTAAGGTAATATCAACGCCAATACTTCGTAATCTTTCTTCCAAGTCTTCATAACCCCGATTTATGGAGTATACTCCACGAAGAATTGATTTACCTTTTGCACCAATCATAGCAACTAACATAATGGCCGCTGGACGAAGTGCTGGCGGTGACATCAAATCTGCACTTTGTAATTTGGTTGGTCCAGTAACCTCAACACGATGTGAATCAATAAGTGTTATATTGCCACCAAGTCTATTCAACTCTGTGAAATATACAGCCCTGTTTTCATATACCCAATCATGGATTAAAGTTTTACCCTTAGCCATCATTGCAATCGGTACAAAAAATGGAAGGTTATCCATATTCAATCCAGGAAATGGTAATGCATGAATTTTATCTTCTAATGCTTTCAATCTTGAAGGAATCATTTTTATATCAACTAATACTGTCTTCTTATTTTTTGATTTATATTTTTTCAAGATTTCAAATTCTTGTCCCATTTTTGAAAGTTTTAATAGTTCCAATTCCAAAAATTCTATTGGGCATCTCTTCACTGTAAGTTCACTCTTTGTTGTAATTGCTAATGACAAAAAGAACATCGCTTCAATAGGATCCTCACTTATTTCATATGTAACATTTTTCTTTAACTTCTTCTTTCCTTTTATCTCTAAAGTTGTAGTACCTATTCCTTTTATTTTTACACCTAGCTTCTCAAGGTAAAAACATAAATCTTGAACCATGTAATTTGAAGTAGCCATTTTTATAACTGTCTTACCAGGAATTTGTGCTGCTGCCATAATAGCTGTTTCCGTAACAGTATCTCCAGACTCATACAACACGTTACTTTCAATTGGCTTCAAAGTTCCTACTGATATATCAAACCCTTCTTTTTTTGTATCAATATTAATTCCATAATTTTCTAGTGCAAATAAATGTGGCTTTATAGTTCTCTCTCCCAACTTACATCCACCTGCCTGAGGTATGAAATATTTCTTATGACTTCCGCTCAAAGAGCTTATTAACATAATTGCACTCCTAGTTTTTTCTGCAGCTTCTTTATTAATTTTTTTCAAAGAAAAACTTTTTGGTGCATTTATTATTAATGTACTTCCTTTTTTTTCAATCTTAACTCCAATACTTTCTAGTATCTCAATCCATCTATTCACTTCCTCTATTTGAGGAACATTTTTAAATGTTGTGGTTCCTGCATTCATCACAGAAGCAGCTAACAGCGCAACTGCTGCATTTTTTGAACCATTTACAGATATATTTCCACTCAACTTTTTACCACCATTAATTTCAAAATATTGCATATTTACATAATAAATTTATTGATATCTTTACCCTGAAGTATATGTTAAAACCCTCTTTTTTTCAAGGAAGTCTTTAGGATAATCTATTACATTTAAGAGCCTTATTTACACTTCTGTCATTCCGGAAGTTACAAGTTCTTTTCGAACGAAGTGAGAAACCAGAACTTCAACTGTCCGGAATCTTTCAAATAAATTTTTAAAAACTCCTTTATGACTAGATAAAAAGAAAATCGCCACAAATTTACTGTTGTAATTTAGTGGCGATAATTTAAATCAATTTCAATGAGATTAATGTCCCTAAAAATCTCTTTGAAATGAGATGCGAAGATTTTCACATCTAGATGTAAGATATCAAAAAACATTGTTTTGATATTATTAGTTTTTATATTCTATTGTGTAAAGAACAAAAAATCGGTCTGAGCACTTAAAATTGCTCACCCGATTACTATGTAATTATAGCATGCCTAAACACAAAAGTCAACCTTCCCACTTTAAGCTTAAACTCAAGTTCTAATTATAAAAAAGAATAAGCTTTAGCATTCCGTAAAATAGATTTCTTTTGTGAGGTGTACCCAGCTAAGGAATCCTTTGTACGGAATCTAATCATTACTATTATTGTGTACTATTAACATTACCCAAGACCCCTAATGACCGTGTCAACAATCACCCATCCAAGCAATGATATAACTAGTCCTATTATTGCGTATAATATCCATTGCTTTGCAGTGTTAACTTTTGTATCATCACCAGCTGATGTTATATACATGACACCTGCAATAACAATAACGAGTACACTTAATCCTCCCACAAAACCAAGTATGACTTTCATAATGTCACCTATAATGTCTGCAATATTTGATGTTCCCCCTGAACCGTTATTTAATCCTAATCCATATTTTTTATTACTAGTTTTAGATGGTGTTACATTTTTGTTATTTTGTATAGTCCCAGCATTAATGATATTTTGATCTTGATCATTTTTTGCAGTATTTGTAGTAGTTACTTGTTTATAAAATGGGTTATTTAAATCACTATCAACTTTTGTATTATCTTTTTGTACATAACTCTTATTTATATTATCCTGATTATCTGCTATTTCTAATTGATCTTTGTCAACTGAGCTCGTGCTATAAAAACTACTACTAACGTCAGCGCCTACATCACTTAGAAGTTTACGATAATTCATATCATCATCAATATATCCAACTGGATATGTTTTTCCATTTTTATCAACAATCTTATTTTTTTCAAATTTATACCCTACTTGTAATAATTCACCAACTCGCAAAGCTCTGTTAAATGAGGCTTTATCATATTTTTTTGCATTATCTGATGTAATTGATATTCCTGTTTTTTCCCATTTATCACCAACTTTCTTATAATGACTATATTCTCCACTATTCTTATCATAAACCCAACTATTTTCCTTCAACTCTACTCCTCTGTGATACAAAACTTGTGAGTAATAACCATCCATATTTATTACACCTGAACTGTTTTTAAATATAGCTAAATTTCTTCCCATTTTTACATATGTATTATATCTATCATCCTCTTGTTTTGAATTACTTAATTCAATCCAAGTTCCATCTAATGTACTAGCACTTTGTTTTTCCTCTTCTATCTCCTTTATGAAGCCATTCATTTTATATTCAATCATCTCTTTATCTTCTATTTCATGCAAAACCAACTCTGATATAGTATTTTTCTTTTCTCCATTTTTGCCTGGTAAATAAAAGTTTCCATTTTCTTTATCATATTTATAACCCATTTTTGTCAAAACTTTATACTGCGCTTTATCCGCTCCTATAATTTTTTGTTTATCTGAAATATCAGGGCTACTTATAAAACTCCTTGCTTCATATACATCTATTATTCCATCAGCATCTTTGTCATATTTTTCTGATACATTTCCTTCCAAGAATTCATTCGCAATAGTTGCCCCTGTATATGCAGCTGCTGAAGATGTTCCTCCATTTTGTGTTACCGAAGTAGCATACACATCAATGCTTCCGGTTTTTTGTCCTGAAGAATAGCCTTGTATTTTGTTATTATTATACTTAGGATCTAAGGCTCCCACAGAAATTAAAGAATAATTATTTGCCTGATTGTCAAAAAATTTTCCACCCTCCATTACATCACCTTTATTACCTGCTGCATTAACCACTATAGTACCATCTTCTGTTAAATTATTTATTTCTTCTGTAAATTTTTTACTCATATAATCTGCACGAGATACACCGAAGCTCATATTTACAATATTTGCTCCATCATTTTTTGCAAGTTTAGTAGCTTCAATTAGCTGTTGATTTGAGAGGTTACCATCTCTATCAGTTGCATTAATAGAATGTAACTCAACTTCACCACTTTCTATTTTGTCTTTTAACTTATCGTAATAAATCTTTGTCATAGTAGTTCCATGAGTTTCCTTTCCTCGTGCCATTCCATCAGTAAAACCACCAGTATCATGTAAATGCACTGCATCTTTAGGTAATCCCATTCCACTATTATACCCTGTGTCTATTATATAAATTTTTATAGGCTCTCCTTTTTTCAATCCTGCAGCAAATAATTGTATCGGCACCAACACTATTATTATAAATGCTATTACACTAAATTTAATAAACATTATTTTAATTTATATTATATTCTACGTGTGAAAAATATTCATATAGTATGTCTACATCCTTCTCATTTAATACACCTCGCTTTGCCTGTCTAATTAAATAATCATCTAACAGTTCTCTTTCTACAGGCTCATCAAAAAATAACATAATCAATCGTGGATCTCCTTCAATTTTTGAATAATCTATACTTCTTTGAGACATGATAGCCATTTCCGCATAAGTAAATCCTATGAATTTATCCAGTATTTTTGGAATAATAACTTCATTTATTTGTTTTTCTTGTTCTGGTGATAGATTTATTTTCTCGCTTGACTTTTGTTCTTTTGGCTTTGTGTCTTGAATTATTTCTCCCAAATTCACCATTACAGTATCTGGATTATCTTTTATTTTTTTTAAATCAACATGTTCACCATAAGCATTTGACGTAATCATTAAAAATCCAATAGTTGCCATGACTAACTGTTTTGGTGTTATATATTTTTTTGCTATTTCTAAAAATGTTCGCTCATTACTTTTTATAATTTCTTGTTGATTTTCTTCTGTTAGTTTATTGAAAAACTTTTTTGTTTCTAAAATTGCCTGTTCCTTTGAAGTATTTGTATAAATTGATTCAATTTCTTCATAACTAAGTCCTGAAATTTCTTCTAGAAGCTCTAGCTCTATATTTAACTTATCTGCTTTGTCTATTAACTTTTCTTTTTCTACATTATCTAATCCTAAATGTTCTGAATTTTCCGCTAATCGATTTAGTTTTTCTATTTTTTTTGATTTATCTTCTAAATCGCTTGATATTACTGGGTTTTCAAAATTTTTCATACTTTTTTAGTTAACGTCTATTTTTATAACTTTTTTTCATAATTATCAGCCCACCATAAAACATCTTCACAATAAAATTTTGTGTTTGCTGTACTACATGTGCCCAAGTATCTACTTGCTGCCTTCCATTCACCGCTCTTTTTAGTTGCACCATCATTTGCTAGTTTCAATGCCATTGCCATAACACCATCTGTCAGACTCCATGGATCTGGAGGATTGTGTCCCGTCGCTCGTGCAATCTTTGATTCATAACCTTTCCATGTATCTGACATAAATTGAGCAACACCCATGGCACCACCAGTACCTTTATAATTTGCTGGCGGACATGAAACCTTTTGTTTTTTATAATTATAATCTAAGCCCTTACAGATATCTTTGAAAATATCTTTACGATAATCACTCATTCTACTTTCTTTATAATTACAGCCTCCTGTAAATCGCCCAAGATTTGTTTCTACCACAAGCATGCCTAATATAAAATCCTTACGTACTCCTGTTTTCTTGCTTGCAAATTTTGCGGCTTTTACAATATCATCTGTATCAAATGATATTCCAAGTAAAGAAGAAAGTTGATTTTCTACCGCGGAAAGTTTTGCATTAAGCTCAGCTATTGATGCATCAACCCTACCTATCTCTGTTTGTACATTTGTAGATTGTACAAGAAGTGTTGATTCTATTTCTTTATGTTCAACTAACAATTTTTCTTTTTCTTTTTTAAGCTCGATTAATTCATTTTTCTTCTTTTCTTGTAATTGTTTTGCACTTTCAACTTTATTAACTACGTCTATAATTTTTTGACGCATATCATCTAAACTATCTATTTTTTTCAAAAATCTTTCTGAGCCATCATTTTCAATTACATGAAGCAATGACTGATTTCCTGATGCAAAATATGCCCGCCTTATAGTATCTGCTAGTGAACTTTTGTATAATTCCACTTCATTGTTCAATGACTTTATTTGTGCGTCATGTCTATCCATGTCATCTTCTTTTTTCTCAATATCTGTTATGACTTCGTTTATTGTTCTTTTAGTTTTTCCAAGTGACTGTTTAACTATATTCAAATCTCCTTGCAAAGATGCTTTCTTCTGCTCTTCTTTTTTTACTTTTTTTTCATATTTTTCTGCTTTTTCTTCATATTCATCTTCTTTTTCTTCAAGCTCTTCTTTTTCTTCTTCTGTCATTTCTTCATCTTCAGCATATACAAAGTTATTTCCTGCAAGAATAACGCAAAAAATTGCAAAAATAAATACAAATATCCCAAATTGTTTTATGTAATTTTTATTTTTCATTTACCCAGTTAAATTGCTTTGCACCAACAAATGATACTAACAACTTTCATTATTCAATATACTTATATTAACTTTTAGTCTACCCCTATATAACTAAATACAGTTGTTGGATTTAACAGGGTAACTACACTTATAATAACATGCTTTAACCAATAAAAAAACCGGCCTTAACGGCCGGTTTTTTGAATATGAAATATAAATTATTTCTTTTCAGTTTTTTCTTCTTCTTTCTTTTCTTCACCTTCTTCACCATCCTCACCTTCTTCATCTTTATCAGCCATTCCTTCAATCTTTGATACATCTGCATCAACTTCACTATCAAGCTCTGCCATTTCTTCTTCTGTTCTAGGAGCAATAACTGAAGCAATTGTTGCATTCTCATCTAATATAATTTCAACTTTATCACTAACTGAAACATCACCAACTGAAATACTATCGTCAAATGTAGCTAGTCCTGATAAATCAACTTCGATTTCATGAGGTAATTCAGCTGGAAGAGCTTTTACAACCAATGAATCATTATTCTTTATAAGAGTTCCACCTAATTCTTTTACAGCAGCAGAAACTCCAACAAATACCAATGGCACTTCAGCTTCAACAGCCTCTTTCATATTTACTGCATAAAAATCAATATGTGTAAATTCATCTGAAATTGCATCTAATTGATAATCATATACCAAAACATTAACTTTTTTTCCATCTACATCAAGAGATACAACTGTGTTTGTTCCAGCCTTATCAAATAATCTTTTAAATTCTGTAGCATCAACCCATATGCTTCCAGATTCGATAGCATTACCATACATTACTGCAGGCACGTTATTTTCAGCTTGTTTTCGAGCTTCTCGCCCTGTAACTTCTCTTTTTTTTGCTTTTAATACAATTGTTTCCATAATATAAAAAATAATTACTTAATAAAAATCGATTATCTGTACACAATATCAGATCAAAATATTTGCATCCAAATAATCTCTACTTATTTTTTTAGAACATATCACTTGCATATCCATCACATGTATCAAGATAATCATGCACAGCAATAACATCATTATCAGATATTGTATCTGACTCAAAAAATGTTCTAGCTTCTGTTGGATTTGTATCAGTAAGTACTCCTACTGTCATCATCCCGCCTTCATTTTGAGAAACAAAAATCATAGCAGCTCCTGTACATTTCATGCATGAAACATGCATCACAGTTTTATCCTCATCAAAACCAAGTGGCACATATGACAAATTATTCCGCTCTGCACCGCAAACCGGACATTTTTGTGGAATTATACGATTTTGTTCTCCTCGTTCTATGTCCATATAAACAATATAATAGTATAAAAAATGAAAAAATGCAAGTCTCCAACTAGTATGACTCAATATAATTTTTCATAGTAACTTCCCTTCGCAAATATACACTCATCACAAGCCCACAAGCTATCATCACACTTATAAGTGAACTTCCACCATAACTAACAAGTGGCAATGGAATTCCAGTTACTGGCATCACTCCTATGTTCATTCCTATATTAACAGTAAAATGTATGAAAAACAAAATCATCACACCCACAACCAAGAAATATCCAAATGAATCTCTAGCCTGACTCGCTATAAAGAAGAATCTTGTGAATAATAAACCAAACAAACCAATTAGCAATAAAACGCCTGCAAAACCTACTGATTCTGCTATTGTTGCAAATATAAAGTCAGTATGTTTTTCTGGTAAAAAGTTTAACTGTGATTGAGAACCATATCCAAATCCTTGACCAATCATGCCACCATTACCAACTGCAATTATTGACTGAATGACATTATATCCTGTGCCTTGTGGATCGAGTTCAGGATGTAAAAAGTTTGTAATACGTGCTCTCTGATAAGGTGCAAATAAGCTCCATGCGATAATAGCAAAAATAGCACCTACCAAAATAAATGATAGTAAATATCTTTTTTTGATACCTGATACAAAAATCATTCCAAACCAGATACCAAAAATCACAAGAGCCGAACCAAAATCAGGCTGTAATAATACCAAAAATCCCACTACAGCTGTTAACAAAAAAGAAACTATTATTGTAGTCACCTCTCCCAATTCACCTCTTTTCTTTGAAATGAAGTGTGCAAGAAAAATAACCATAAATATTTTGACAATTTCTACTGGCTGTATATAAGCAAATCCCAAATTCAACCATCCAGACGTACCGCGTAAAGTTGTTCCAAATACAATTGTAGTTATGAGTAAACCAATTGAACCAAAATATAAAAAAGTACTATATGACTTAAGAATTCCATAATCCATAAGTCCAAACATTATAAATATAACGCAGCCTATCACTGCATATATTATATGTCTTGTAAAAATTTCATTTCCTGCACCACCACCTTGAAATAAAATGCTCCAAAGCGCGATTGAACCAAATCCAATCAATAATATTACAGCAAAGAAAAAAATAAAATCAAACTCAAAGAATTTACGAATCATACTATTAATCCAATCTCTAATATCTTACTCATTTGTCATCTCTTGATACCTTCCTCCTGGGAGATATTTTTTCATAAAATTCAACGAATCGAATGTGTTTGTCTCTGCTTGCATTTGAGCTGTTTTGATATTGCCTGGAAATTTATGTGGCCAAATCAATCTAAAATCTCTCTTTGCACCAGAATCCAAAGTCCTCATTTCAGTAGAATTTACAGCAACTGGGATACCTCTCTCGTCCTCGAGGATAACATATATTGTTACATTGTTAAAATCGTATACACTATCATTAGAAACTAATCCAAATGCTTCAGCATAATTTGTTCCATTTTGAACAAAGCCAAATTTTTGATTCTTTACTAAAATTTGAGGACTATCAAACTCAGTAAACTTAACCCATTCAACATTATTAATTGAAACCTTTAATTTTGTTGGCTTTTTATCTGTTTCTAATCCAATTTCTACTAAATACTTAGTTTCATTTGGTAAAATAAATGTTTCATCACTTACACTACCCAATACCGTCCCATTATCATCTAAAATTTCAACTGTATAATAAACTTTTTCACCACCATACAATATATTTGGATTATTAATTTGAGCAACTACATCATACTTATTTTCACCTCCATAAACTAAATGCTCATTTTGCACAATCAAATCTTTTCCAATTAGCTCCTCTGGACATTTTGTACAAACCCCCCCACAATCAATCTGCTCTTCATTTTGATTTTTCTTACCATCAAAACAAGTCGGATCAGTTTTCATCATAGACACAATCATCCACACAAACAATAAAAATAATACTGCATAGATCGCTACAATTAACATTTGTTTATTTTTTCTTATCATAAAAATTATTTTAAATATATACAACCATTATACACGATAGCAATCGAATTTAAAAATAACTATCTTTACTACAATAAAAAGCCCTTGAATAAGGACTTTATTTATATGCGGGGAGGATGGGACGATATTGGAACTTTTTTGATGGAGAAATATCTTATTTAATCAAGAAACTCTTCTTCATCTTTCAATTTATCAATAATTAAGGCAACACTTTTTTTATCATCAGCACTCAAATCTTTTAGCATTAAGCCAAATATTGAGATTGAAAATGTTTTACATATATTTAATTGAAATCGTATCATACCCCTATACTCATCATATTGTTTAACATACAATTCTGATGCATATTCAGTTGATGCATCTGGCCCACCATGAACAAAAGACGAGAGCTCTGAATATTCTGGCAAAATTATGGGCATCCACTCTGATCCAGGCGCCTCATTATCAATTAAAAATTTAATCATATTTCTATACTTAAATTTTTTTGCATTTTTACTTATCTTGTTTTTATCTAAATCTTTAATATTAGGATGATCATTACAAAATGATTCCCATGCATCAGAATATACTTCTTCATTTCCAGAAAGCTTAGTAGCACATTTCACAGATTCCACATAAGACAGTGCCTCATTCATTGAAGAATTTTTATATTCTTCTCCAACAACATCACTATTTTCCCTTGTATATCTAGTCCAAATATAATTACCTTTCAGCCAATGCTCCAAAAAAATTCTATATAAAACTTTAGCACTGTAAATATTATTATCCCTAGCTAAAACAATTGTTCCATTCTTCAATGTAAATAGATGAGTGTGTAATCCAGCCAAGGCAAACCAAGTGCTTTTATGCGTACTTTTCTTAATAAATTCTGAAAAAATTGGTAGAACTTGATCTATTAAATCAAAATAATCATCATTTTTTTCCTCAGCAATCTCAAGCCATTTATCAAAATCTTTTTGATTCATATGTTTTTTCATAATTATAATAATATCACAAAAAAATTTTAATATTAAACAATTTCTCCAAGCTCATTCATGAGAAAACGTGCAAAATCAGGCTCAATACTTTCTGCATATGCAGCCCATCCTTCTATTTTACATATAAATTTCAATGATGTCATTTGTTGATTGCCTGTTCTTTTGCAATGACTTTCTAATCCAAATTTCTTAACGTAATATAGTTCTAATCGTAAATTTTTCTTTATATATCTTGGTAATCGTGGTTGTTTCAAATCGCAAACCGTTAGTCCTGTCACATATTGATTACCACCTTTTTTTTGTATTTTATTCTTTTTTGTATTTAAGGATAATTTTTTTTTATTTAAAATACTTTCAATTTCTTCAAAACTCAATGGGACAATTCCATTTGTTGAAAAAGTTAAGTCATCCGCATATCTTGTATAAACATATCCCTTATCTTGTGCAAGTTTCAAAAAATCTATATCTACCTCTTTCATGAAAATATTTGCGAGAATTGGACTAGTAGAAAAACCCTGAACCAATTTATCATTCAAAGTTACTGTTTCTGCTAAAAAATATGAATGTTCTTCATTAAATTTTAATGCATGAAAAATTTGAAATACATCATCAATATTCACTGATTCAAAAAAATTCTCAATATCAGCATTTATAATAATTTTTTTTCCTAAGTGTTTTTCTGCATTAGTTTTAATATTTTTATTTTTAACAAATCCCTGTACATGTTCAGAAAACGAATGATTTCTTTGTAAAAAATCATTAATTTTTTTAACAAACTCCTTTTTAGCAGGATACCATATATCATAGACAACTCTCAATCCTCCATTTTTTTTCATTAAATGTATTTCCCTTTGAAAAGAGTCTTGATCATTTTTGATTTTTTTTAATTTTGCGTTAGGTATGCCAAAAAAATTAGATAAATCACTTTGGGTTTTTATTATTTTTATTCTTGTATTATCGTTCATAGTAATTGAAATATAAAAAATCCCTCATTATGCTCATAAATTGGAATGCTCTACAACGAATACGAACTCGTACCCTAATAAATAATAAGGGATATTTTATATTTCAAATTTTACTACATCTCTTCAATAAAAACAATATAATCAGACTTTTTTTTAAAATCATACCATTTAGTAGTAGCTTTTTCATGAACTACTCTTACCATACTAATATTTTTCTTTATTTTATCTAAATTAGTTCTCACCAATGATCCTGCATCTTTATTTTCATTCTCTTTCACAAAACAGAGGACTCCCCCTAATATATAATCAGGTAAAAATGATAGCTCATTTTCCTTTTTTATTATTTCTATATTTAAAAAATTTTCAGTTATTTTTTCTTTTAAAAACTCATCTTTCATTAACAAATCTCGCATCCAAATTTTATCGCTCTCTATTTTATCAGAAAAATTTTCTACCTTTAAATTTATTTTTTCATATCCGCTTTTTTCATATCTCCTTACAATTGGACTCAAGAAACCAAGACTAATATTTTCGTAAATACTCTTATTTTCAAAATTATTTGACTGAGTCTTGATACACAAATAGGCTTGGATATCCGTATTAGAAATATGTTCTAATAATTTTGTTTGTATTGATTTAGAATCTTCTGAAAAATGATAGTTGATTTTTTCAATTACGTCATCGTCCTCATTCAACATCATTTTTTCCTTAATTCTAATAATGTTTTTTATTAAATTTGTATCAGCAACAACCAAAGCTACTGCTGTAATTTGATTTTTTTTACACGCTGATTCATCCATAATAAAATCTATTTCACCAAAGTTTTTTTGTCCTACCATAAAAAATTGTAACCTTTACATATTAAATATTTTATTCTTAATCTTCTATTTGAACGACTACTTCCTCCATCGTATAATGCACAAATTGCTTTCCAAGTTCGGTTAAAAAATATGACTTTGAATCATCAAAAGCAGATTTCATTGTTTTTGATCCACGATTTAGCTTAACTTTTTTTTGTTTCAAAAAATTCCCCGCATTATCTGTAGCTCGCTCTTGTCTAATAACACTACCTGTACTCAAATCACGAATTAATAATTTAAATAAATCTGCTTCAGCAGAGTCTTCTCGTGGTCTTTCATCTTTTATATTATCCCAAATTTTACCTCGAGTTATACCTGGATTTTGATAAATTTCTCTAATAACTTTAAAATGAGCTTCATGGTACATATCTATCCAATCAAGAAACAATCTAACAAGATCATCTGGACAAAGATTAACAGCTCCTGCATTTGTTAATAATTTTCTAATTAATTCTCGCTTTTCTTCTGTATCTGATTGATCCCAGGACCTGAATCCTTTTCTAACAAGATCCAAATATTCTGATGAACTGATTCTCGCTTGAACTTCTTCATCAAATTTGTCTAGTCGCGAAAGTATTTGAAATAATGTATATCCAAGTTTATTTACCTTTTCCTCATGTTCCTGAAGCCATAATTGTTGAAAAAGATTTGTTTCTTTTTGTTCTTTCTCAGCGTCTTTTGCGGCCATTGCACCAAGAAAACCTCCTACCCACGGTATACTACCTAAAGCTGCTAAAATAAATCGCACATGACTCTTACGCTTATCTTCATCCATAAATTCAGCCAATTGATCTTGTATTGATTTGGGAATTTTTTTACTAATTTTTTCAAGTTTATTTTTTACCATATTCTCTTTGAAATAAGGAATAGTTCAATAATTTTATAATCTAAGTATAGTCCCCTCTTCATTACTATGCAAACAGCAGAAAATCCCACTTTCTGCTGTAATTGTTTTCAAATATATTATTGCCTACGGTCAAAGTGGAGGCAAAACGGAATTTTATCCTACCAGAAAATAAAACTTAAAAAAACCCTCAAACTATATTGACTGACTCTACTGTATTACTGGTTGTTGCAATATCTCGGCAATATTGTATGTAGATGTAACAGGCACATGTACAAGTCGCATATTTGCACTTTCAAATACTTGATCCACAAGCTCATCACGTTCTTTTCTTTTTTGGTTAAGGTGTGATTTTCCATCTAACTCAATTGCAATAATAGGTTTCAATGTATCTTTTTCACATAATAAAAAATCAACATGTTTTGATTGAACATAATTTTTTAATGTTTGTTTGTGACCATATTCAAGATACTTTGGAATTGTAAAAATATCTAAAATTCGTACTTTTGAAAATACATGATATTGATCTTGTACAGCATTACTGAGAATATTAAAAAATTCTTTCTCTGTTTTGTTCATGAAAGAATTTACTGTATTGTACTTTAATGTTACTCGTTTCTTTTTTTCTTTTTTTGTAATAACCTCTTTTATTACATTTAATATAATAATGGTAAAAACAAACAAAAAAACTATTATGTATGATTCTGTATTCATAATCCTAAATTTTGCAAACAAAAAAGGTCTTCCGATGGCGGAAGCTCTTTCGAGCGACCCTACTCCCTTTCGAGAATAGACCATGAATACAAGTACCAGTCAGAAGACCGTCTTTGTATTCATGGATTTCAGACCATATCCTATTTTATAAAAATAGGGGTTAGGTCATGCTTAAATTGTAATTTAATTTTATATTACTATAACACTAAAATCAATATGTGCTTTTTCAGGATATTCTTTGTAATTACGATGGAAAATCCTTTTTCTTCCGCAATTGTATTTCAAGTATGTTATTATCTGTGGTCAAGATAGAGACGGCGCGAAGTGAAGTTCTGCCTTTATCACAAAAGCCACACAATAAATTGTGTGGCTTTGTCTCTGCAATATAATCTTAATTACATTTCAACTTTTATATTATTGCTATAAGTGCCACATTTACCTCCTTTGTAAATACAAACTCTGAAATAATAGGTTTTATCATCACTCAAGTCTTTCCATGTATATTTTCGTGTGTCTCCGTCAGATAAGTATTTGTAATCGTCTCCTGGATATACTGGATTTTTACTTTTTGACTTTACGACTTTAAATCCTTTGGGAGCACTCCCACCTGATATATCCCATTTTAATTTAACATCATCTCCGTCTTTACTAGCACTAAGAGATACTTTGCTTGCATATCCATCATCATTGTCATCACCACTATCTCCACTTGGAGTATCCACGTATACATCATTACTATATATGCCACATTTGCCATCTCCTTGGTAAGCACACACTCTGAAATGATATTTTTTACCAGTATCAATTTTCCATTTATAATCTCGTACTCCACTATCTGACAGATATTTGTAATCATTTCCTGGATAAACTGGATTCACCTCTTTTGATTTTATAACTTTAAATCCGTGACCTGTATTAACGCCACTAGTATCCCAATGTAATCTCACTCCACTACTAGATTTTTCACCTGATAATTTAATTGTGCCTGTTGTATATACTTTTTCATCTTCTTCTTTTTCTTTTTTCTCTACCTTCTTTTCTTTTTCTTTTTTTATTTCTTTATTATCACTCTTGGCTATATTCCAAGCAACAAAGTCATCTTCCAGATCCTCTTGAGTTAGATTTTCTTTTTCAACTTTTCCATCCTTCACACTTGCCTTACTGCCCTCTGAAATTTCTTCTATTATTTCTTCATTATCATTTGTTACTTGTACAGAACTCTCTACAACCATCACATCAACTTCACTACCATCATTTTCTACACTAAATTCAGTTCCAAGTGCAGTTACTGTATATTCACCAGTTTTTACAGAATATTCACGTTTATCATTTTTTGCAACCTTGTTATATACAAAGCCTCTGTCCATACCAATATCTATATTTCCTCCACTACCATCAAATAATATAGATGTATTTTCATCTAATCTAACAGTGCTTCCATCTTCAAATGTAACTATCGCCCTACTGTCTGCAAGAGTTCTTATTTCCTCTCCACTTTTTACGATGTCACTTTTTTCTACCTTAAACCATCCTAAATCTTTATTACTTCTTTTTTCAACACTTCCTTCTAAATATTCAATTTGACCATTGTACTCTTTTTTTTGTACGATCTGTGCCATTGATTTATTAGTATTCTCAACAATTTTGTCCATTTGTGACACTTCTTTATTAAATGATATAAACCCATTCCATATGAGCACAAAAGATGTCATCACAACCAATCCAATTACGACTACTGTAAATATTCTTCGTCCTTTTTTTTCGTAAAAATCTAACATATTTTTAAAATTATTTCTGAGAAGCTAATAATGCACTTCTAACTGAACAGTTCATATCCCTTTCATACAGAGGTCTATCATCAATATCATAGATTCCTACAGCATCCTCAAACACTTCACGTCTATCGTGAGCATACAAAACACCAAGTGGAAATTTTTCTTCTTCGATTGCTTTTGCAAATGCCTTTGCTCTATCACTTTTATCATAATCATCTTCCATGTAATAAGTTCGTTCTTTGAACCACTGATATGTATTCACTTTATTAAATACTACACATGCTTGGAAAATATCAACAAGTGAAAATCCTTTGTGCTCAATAGCTTGTTTTATAATGTCTTGTGTTTCTTTTGGATCACCTGCATTCGCCCTTGCTACAAAAGGTGCATCCAGAGAGATTGCAAGTGCAACAGGATTAATAGGCTCATCTATTACTCCCTGTGGTTGTGTAGGTGTAACTAATCCTTCTTGTGAAGTTGGAGCTGCCTGACCTTTTGTAAGTCCATAAATCATATTGTCATGCACAATAACTGTAATGTTGGGATTTCTACGAATTGTATGTATAAGATGATTTCCACCTTCCCCGTATACATCTCCATCGCCACTTGTCACTATCACAGTTTGTTTTGGATTTGATGCTTTAATTCCTGTTGCTACAGGTAGTGCTCTACCATGCAAGCCATTGAAAAAATTTGCTTTAAAATATTGTGGTAATTTTGCTGCTTGTCCTATTCCAGAAACAAGTGTTATATCTTTTGGTTCAACGTCAATATCTTGCATAACTTTTTTCAAAGTTTGCAAAATAGGAAAGTTTCCACATCCAGGACACCATTGATTTTCAACTGATGCTGGAACATTAAAATCTTTTTTTGTTTGTGATGCTGTAATCATATTTTTAGTATTTTAGTATATTAATTTTACCTACTTGTCATTCCCGCGAAGGCGGGAATCTATCGTACGGTATCAATATAATCTTACGGGAAGATTCCTGCCTTCGCAGGAATGACACCTTTTATAAAACATTTTTAATTTTTTCTGTTAATTCCTCAACACTAAACAACTCACCATTCCATTTGAGAATTCTCTTATCAATCTTTCTTTCACATTCTTTTTCTAATAAATCAGCAAATTGACCCGTTGCATTATTTTCAATAACTATAACCTTATCTGCCTTAGTTATCATTTTCTTTGCATTTTTATTCAATGGAAAAACTTGCACGAATTGCACAACACTAACTTCTTTATCATCAATATTTTCCACTGCTTCTGTGATTACGTTTTTATTTGAGCCCCAACATACAACAAGTGTTTTAGCAGATTTCTTGCCCATAATTTCTGGCTCTAGAGCAGTATCTTCTAACAATTTCTTTCTTTTGAAATATCTTTTTTCCATCATCTGCATACGCAAACCATCCATGTCTTCTGTTATGCGACCATGTTCATCATGCTCATCACTATCTGCACAAACTAATCCATCACCAAACCCAGGTACGCTCCTCGGAGAGATCCCATCATCAGTGATTGCATATCGCTTGTATTCCCTATCAGATTCCACAATATATTTTTGATGTGGTAAAACTGCAAATTCTTCTTTATCAATAGTATAAAGGGCATCTACAAAATATTGATCAATGAGAATGAATGTTGGAATTTGATATTTGTCGGCAACATCAAGTGCATGTGCTGCTATTTCATAAGCTTGAACAGGAGTTCCTGGTGCATAAATTGCTCGTACAAATTCCCCATGACCTGCATACAAGACTAGATTTAAATCTTCTTGTGCGGTTTTTGTCGGCAATCCTGTTGCTGGACCAGGCCTCTGAGCGATGTGTATTGTTATTGGTGTTTCAGTCATTGCTGCAAGTGATACAGCTTCACACATAAGTGCAAATCCTCCACCAGCAGTTGTGACTATCCCACGGGCTCCTGCGTAACTTGCTCCAATTGTCATATTAATCGCTCCCAATTCATCCGTTGCCTGTTCAACAACAACTCCACAATCTTTTCCATGTTGTGCCAAAAATGTTAAAAGTCCAGTAGATGGAGACATCGGATAAGAAGAACAAAAATCCACACCTCCCGCAAGAGCTCCAAACCCAACAGCATCAATTCCAGAAATAAACAAATCATCCATCACTCCTTCATCCGTTTCAAATGAACATGTCACATCATTGCTAAATGCAAAGTGTTCTCCCATTTTATAACCTTTTTCAAGTGCTTCCTGATTTTTTTTAATAATATCTTCACCTTTTTTCATGAAAAATTCTCTCAGATATTCTTTTGGACGATCTATTTCAACTCCCATAAGTCCAAGTATTGCGCCTGCTGCTACAGTGTTTGCAAATACTCTATGTCCGATTGCTTGTGCGATATTTATAAAATCAACTTCCATTATACAAGTTGAACAAAAGTCATTATTCTTAAATCCCAAAAACATTGTGTCATCAGTAAATCGTTTTTCACTATGTTTATATCCATTTGGGTCCAATGGCACAAATAAATCGATACTAGACTTATAAGCATCTCGTTTTTTACTTGAAATTCTAATAGTAGTAGAGTTCATTCCACCTCGAACACGAGACATATATTCTTTTGTAGCAAATACATGATAACCTTCACGCTTTAGCACATGAGTCAAAATATGAGAAACACTCTGAATTCCCTGACCAGCCTGACCTGCAATAACCAACGAGAAATCATCTTTAATATGTCGTGACATAGATATTTATATTATTTTTTATATTATACCTAGTATACCACTAACTAGTATTGTGTTCAAAAAAATAAAAACCACAACTTACTATTATAGTGAGTTGTGGTTAAATCCTATCGCTTTTCTATAGGAGCAATTGTGATTGTGGGAAGTTTTGATTTGTCCGTATTTTGATACTCTGACAAATCAATTTCCTGGCGACGATGCACGCTCATTTGATATTTCACATCATGTGGTATTGGTGGCAATACTTCTTCAATCATTGCACGTTTAGCTAAATTAATTGGACACTGCTTTAAATGAATAAATTTACTTATCACAATGAATTTCACATCAATTGTTAACTTCGACTGTTCTGAGCTAAAACTGGCATCAATATAGTAATACTTACTCATGCATGGATCTCCTTATTTTTTTATACTTCTTTTTAAAAATTATACGCTTTTTAAATAACCTCGAATTCACCACTATAGCACTTATTTCATGTTTTAACAATACCTCAACTCCTCACATCTCATTTTTCTATTGAAAACTTTTTTTGCTTATGGTAATGTTCTTATTATCAAGTTTTTTAAAATATACTAGATTGGATTTAAAACTCTACTTAACCAAAGGAGTGATTTATGCAACAACAACTGCATCAAGTTACGTATTGCAATAGATTCCGAAATAGACGACGATCTACAAAAAAGAAATATTGGTTCAAGTGCCTACATGCCTTACCTGAAAATCCACGTTTTGAATATCTACGTAGTAACCAAATTACTTTCAACATTTACTTGGGACACTACAATGCGCCAGTAGCTGTGGAAATAAAAAAGATTCGACATCTACGAAGGTCCCGATTTGGAAAACGAGTTGAATTAAGTTTAATTCATGTACGAGGTGATAAATCTTACAAAATAACAGCAATTTACAATATAAATAATGGCTCAATGGTAATTCACCCTGTGCCAAAATTTCTATTTGCAAACTAATACTTAAATGCCATGATATTTATACAAATATCATGGCATTGTTTTTTTTATTTCAAAATAAATCCAACATTAAAACATCCTGTACTAATCAAAAATACTATCATTAATATTGTGATTATAATTGTAATAAAAAGATATATCCCTGCTGATCTTTTAGAAAGTTGTGTTTTAGGTGGTATTTTCTTCATTTTCTTAGGCAACAAGTACAAAAAGAAAGGCAAAACCAAACATTGCAAAACACCAAATGTACACCACACTGAAGGATAAGTTACACAAATATTAACTCCATTAGTATAATGACTTCCTATAGAATAGGCTGCAGCAATCAAAAAAGAAATTGTCATTGAAAACAACAGATACATCCAAGACAATGATTTTGAAATATATTGTCCTACATTTTTTTGTTCAAATAAAATACAAATATTCCAATACATAAATAACACAAACCATGCAAGTGACCACAAAAATATCGAGTGATGTTCTAAATGGAAGTCTAACACTGTAAACTCTACTGGTTTTAAAAATAAATAGATCGCCACAATAGCTACGACAATACTTAATTCCCTGACATATAACTTACGATTATAAAATTTTTCCAAAGAAAAAAGATAAAACACCATTCCAGTTAATGAAATTAAAAGACCTATTTTATAAACTATTACACTCCCAGTAACTAAAGAAAGAAATTCGAAAATCTGATGAGTACCAATCATTGAACCTGCTATCATCAAATACTTCAAAAAAGGTATTAGCTCTTCTCTATTTATTTTTTTGTAATAAATGGAAGCGCTTAAATATCCGATTAACGCACCAGCCCAAACAACAAGACCTGTCATTAATTGCACTTTTTCTACATAATTCATAATATTTATTTTTATATTGACCTTGTTACGTAGCCTACTATGTACCAAGCATTTATTCTCCTAATTCTTTTTTCACTTCTTCAAATTCATTTTCAATTTCTTTTAATCGTTTTTTTGAATCTTTAATAAGTTTAGCTCCATCTTTCACTTTTTTGATTCCTTCTTCAACATCAATCTCATCTTGCCCATCAAACCATGTCACTATTTCTTCAATTTCTTTTAATGATTTCGTTAAATTATCTTTTTTTTGCGCTGCCATATTATTTATAATTATTAATTATGGACAGGCACAAGGCACTGTCCCTACAGTTTAAATTCACTTTACTATTGTATCTATCTTACCATCACTCACTTGTATATTCATCTTATCACCTTTCTTTACATCTTTCACACTGCGAATCACTTTTCCACTTTTATCTGTTGTTATGCTATACCCAAGCATTAACTGCCTTTCTGGATTATTGTTCTCTAATGCTTTTTCTAGAAATACTATTTGTTTTTTACTTATCTCAATTGTATTTTGAAAATTCAATACAGTACTTGTGGCTCTACTTATTATCTGAGTATAATTTAATACTATTTTATCTAAAGAATACGATAATTGTTTTAAATTATTTTGTAAATTTCTTTTTTTATTTATAATTTCATTATCTAATTTTTGTACAGAAAAATTAAATTTTATAAATAAATCTTTTGCTCTTTGTAAAATTGTATCAAAAATATTTTTTATATAATATTCTTGATCTTTTAATTTTGATTTTTTGTTTTGCAATACTTTATCAAATGAATTCAATATCAATTGTTCACTATTACCCAAAAATTTATCCACATTATCCCAACTCTCTCTCACGCAATGAGCTGCTGCTGTTGGTGTACTTGCACCGTAATCGGCTACAAGTGTTGTTATGGTTTCATCTTGCTCATGCCCAACTCCTGCAACTACTGGCACTGGAAAGTCCGCTATCATTCTTACAATTTTTTCATTATTAAATGCCTGCAAACTTTCCAAACTTCCACCACCTCTTACAATCACTAATAAATCTAAATCTTTATTTGCCATTGTGGTAAGTGCATTTTTTATATCTATAAGTGCATTTGCCCCCTCGACAGTTGAATGATGAAATATTATTTTGTATCCGTAATCTCCAACATTTGTAGTAAAATCTCCTATTGCCGCACCACTTCTAGAAGTTATTAACCCTATCCTACGAGGTAATTGTGGCAATTCTCTTTTTCTCTCATCTGCTAGCAATCCCTCTGCATCAAGCTTTTTCTTCAAGTCATCATATGCTTTTTTTAATGCGCCTTCTCCATAAAGTTCTACAGTCTGACCTATAAAACTAAATCCATATTGTTTATGATAATTTGGATGCCCTGTCACAATCACCTCCATACCATCTTCCAAATTTATTCCAGAAAGTTCATAACTATTTTTAAACACCGCACATCGCAAAACACTTTCCCTATCTTTAATTTCAAAATATGCATGTCCATTTGGATTTCTTTTGAATCCAGTTATTTCCCCTTGTACACGAGTATTTCTAAAATTTGTCTGTAACATTGTATCAACCATGGTTACAAACTGAGTAACAGAGATTGCATCGTCACCCTTCTCTTCTATTATCTCACCAGTTACTTCATCTACTCTAATTTCTTTTTTAATAGGATTTTTACTACTAAGTACCGCATCATTAACGCTATCAGCTTCATCAAATAAATTTCCAGAATCTCCTGACGAAATTATAACACCTCCACCAGTAACTCCATCACCTCGCACTAGCTTTAAAATGTCATCACCATACTTCCGCACCTTTACAGCACCAATACCCTTAATACGTAAAAGTTCATCAGCTGTTTTTGGCTCAAGTCTTACAATCTCTTTTATAGTATTAAATTGTAAAATCATATACGGCTCCAGATGACTCTTGCGAGCAGTATCTTGTTGCCATGCTATGAGTTTTTGAATTAATGACATAATAAAATATGTTTTTAAAATTTACTTACGGCAATGATTGTAACATGTCGTCAATTTCATGTGCACTCTCCAACTCATTATCCAGTTCAATTCCTGTCACTGTGAGATAAGTTTTAAAATCATTATAAAGACCACAATTCAATGAAATATATTCATCTGGTTTCAATTTTTGTTCATCTTTTATATTAGCGTCACCTTGTGCGCTCAACTTATTAATTGCGTCATTTATATAATCAACAGAAACATCTGCTATACCTGGTAATCCACCAGCCATAAGTGATGCGATACGTGTCCCAAACTCCATGATAGCAACATTTGTCATATCAGCAATCCCATTAATACAATTTTTATTTGCATCAAGCATAAGAGTTTGCAGCTCCTGCCTCCTCGCATTTGTAAGTTTTACATCTTGAGACACTTCTTCTTTTAACGCTTGTAATTCAATTTTCATTTGTTCTATACTTTCTGTATCTCGCATGCATTCTCCACCGCTACATACTTTTGGAAAATTTAAACCACCAAATATTTCTACGTCACTACTACAATTTGTATCAAATGTTTTAATGCATTCACCCACACGTGGATTACAACCCATTTTCCATGCAACATCACCCTCACAAATTGCATCACACTCATTATCATACTGACATTTTTTCTCAACATCCTCTTTTACTTCTTCCTCTACATCCTCTACATCCTCTTCTACAACAACTTCTTCTATTTCTTCTTCAACTTTTGGTACACACTTATTATCATTTACAACTTCATTTTGATCACATAACATACATGTCCGTCCAAAAAGTGCACCATTCTTTGCATTACACTCTTCTTTTAACTTGTCCATGTCAGGATTTTTCCATTCATCATATTTTTCATACACATAATCTTTTGCCTCTCCCTTACTCATGTTCAGATTGTCACAATATTCTCCATGAAAAGCACACTTACAATACCGAGCATCTACACCCAAGCCACAGAAGGTATCTTTTATATTACTCTTTTCACCACATCCACTCAATATGATGAAAAAAAATGGAATTATTAAAAACTTTTTCATAATAATTTATTAAAAACGATACCTGTATCATACCACACACAACATAATATGAAATAAAAAAAAGACCGAAGTATCTCGTTAGAGAAACTTCGGTCTATCACATCAAGCTACGCTTGAAAATAATTTCAAACATACCTGATGCCACTCAGAAGACTATCTTACAAAGTCAGCAGACAGGGATCCGTCCAGAATATCAATGGCCTTATTAGCAAGTGCCAAATCTTCCTTAGTCAGAGAACCTGCATGGGCAGCAATACCGGTAATGCCTTTCTTCTTATGACAAGTGATCACAGGACATTCTCTTACCGCTGTACCGTCTGACAGCATGCCTGACAACTTACGTTTACCGTTTTTCATCTTGTGACATACGATAACATCATTGTCGGCTGTTAAGAGTGTACTGGCACCTTTTTTTGTAAGCATCTTCTTTTGAATATTGTCCATTGGATTATTCCTCTTTTGAACTTTTATAAAATGGTCATTATGACCGCTTCTTAAATAGCAAATTGATATTCAATAAATTGAACACCAACTTAGCATTAATCGATATTACATGATATACCCAATATTGTCAAGACAAGTTTTATACCAACTCTTGTTTAAATTGTATTAGAAAGTTTCGCAATTCATCATCACTGTAATTTTCTAAATGTGAAATTTCTAATACAATTGGCGAACGATGTCGTCGAAAATACCGTAAAAAATTTCCGTATGCATTTTTGTTTGCACTAACATTATCCTTTGTTGGCAAAACATGATGATCATCACTCCAATCAATCGGATTGAAAACGCCATCATTTCCATGAAAGTGAAAATTATTTACTGTAAATCCAAGTGACAGAAACTTTCCAATAGAAAAGTCCTGCGCCAGTCGACGATGCCCAGTGTCAATCGTGATACCGATTGTACGAGTGTCTTGTAGCATTCGCTTGAAATGACTCGGTAGAAATCCAAGTGTACCAGCTTTTTGCTTCAAGTCAGTTTGATTTTCGATACCAATTAATGTTTGATGATTAAAATCTATACGAAACTTATCCAGTCGATCAAAAAGTATCTTTGAATTAGCAATAGCATCCCTTTCTGATAAAAATTCACATCCATCAACTGAAATTGTCACTGGATGCATCGTAATAACACTGCCAATACCATACTTACGATATATTTCTTCCAACATAATAAATCGACTAACAATCAATGAATGATGTGAAATAACACCAGCATTAAAACCGTTTTCGACAGCAGGATTCATTCTACCTTCTACTGGTAAATGCCACTGAATAGCAACATCATTATCACGAGAAAACTCTGACATCATTTTTAATACACCCTCATTTTGATGAAAAGCTGTCCCCTTAAGAAAATAAGGTGCAGCACCGCTATTTGCAAATTTTTCTACCTTTGCTTCTATTAAATTTACACCAAGCCTAACTACTCTTTCAGCCTCATACATGTTTCGCACAGAAAATCCAACTTTTTGAACTTTATCCCATTCCATGATTTACACCCCCTTCTGAATGTTTTTGTTAAATAACAATTTATTTTTCACTATAAAAATAGTATGTAATCGTATCATTTCGTACAACGCTAGTCAATGACAAATATTATAAAACCCTTGCAATATATTATATATTGCAAGGGTTATTTTACTACTGTAGTACCCTAGTATTTTCCAGTTTTTGTATTTTAGCCAAAGTCTCTGATGCAAATGACAATGACGGTATCTTTCTATCAAATATAAATAAATAATCCAAAGACTCTTTACCTCCAGCATCTAGAGTATAACTACCTGCATCACATCTGTAAAAAATTGTAAGCAGTTGAAAAAAATCTCTTGTATTCATTTCAATACGAGTTGCTGAATAATTAATCATTTGTGCTATTGTGTCTATATCTTTATTACCACGGATATATTCACCCAGAGAGTCTTCTTCTATAAGTGCTACTGCAATATCTTTGTACTTATTTGAGATGACCAAAGTATCAAAAATATTTTTCAATTTCTCAACAGTATAAACATGTTGTTGATTTTTATCACCATATGCAATTGCTTCTGGCTTTCCGATATCATGCAATACCAATATCAAACGAAATATTCCTAGATCAAAATTAGCTGGTAATTCATTACTACGGAAATATTTCTCAAACTGTCGCATCATCATGATAGTATGCTCACCAATGGTGTAGCCTTCCCAAACACCCGCATCAGCATTGTAAATATCACCCAAATCACCTGATAAAAACTGAATGAGTTTTTCTGGTGTAAATTGTTTGTCATATAATATTTGATCTAATTCTTTTTTTGTAACCTGTAAATTTTTCATAAATCAATCTCCTAAATTAAAACTCTCCTGCAAATATTATTGCAAGAGAGTTGTGTTTACCTTATCACTATCTACAATTACTACAGGCAATTGCCTGTGCAATTTTCCACTCTCTCAATTTATATTCACGATTAAGTCTTAAATCGTACTTCACCATGTAATACAAATCTTTTGCACGTTGAGAAAAATTAATGCGTAACATTTTACATTTCATTTTTTGTTCTCCTATAGACAGGCACAAGACCTGTCCCTACATAACCATAGTTGTAGTGGCGGGTCTTGTGCCCGCCCATTGATTAATCCACAAGACCTTGCTCACGGAGCTCCCAGCGTTCTACACCTGGAATTCCAAGCTCTTTGTGTCTTGTTGCCTTTTCGATTACCCGTGCAAACATTATTAATTGCACCTGATTCTCTGTGTATCCAAGTACACGAGCAAGAGACTCTGCATCAAAATTTTCTCGACAACCATTGATCACTTCTTGATCAAGATTTTGTCTTACAATCCAGGCAATATTACCTTCAGTAAAAAGATCACCATAAGATAATCGAATATTAAATCCCATGTTCTGCGCCCAAGATGTAAGTTCATCTTCATCATTGTGTGCGTCACCATTAGCATTAAGATCAGCTGATGGAGTTTTCCGCGCAATTCGCATAAACACTTCTGCACCGTATACTTCACTAAACCACATGGCAATTTGTCTCACTTCGACTTTCATGAGACCGACAAGAATATTATTGTCTACTGCACCATCACCAAATTTGTCATAGTACCGAAAGATCAAATCTTCCTCAGCATTACCAGTGCCATATATCCGTCCAGCACCACCGTCAACAATTTTAGATAACAGTCCAGCAATTGGAACTGCAGCACGAGACTTAAAGGATGCATAACCACTTTCCCAGCCATTTGCTGTTGAATCAATAGTACCCTCATCAAACCACTCATCACCTTCAGCTAATGCTTGTTCCTTCAGCTGACGAAGAATTTCATCATACATTGGATTTGCATCTATAACTCTCAACTTAAATCCTACTGCTTTTTCTAAATCTCTTACATCAACTAGGTGTTTTGGATTACTACGAAGATCCCTATACATTGCAACAACATTCTCTGGACCAAATGCCCGAGCTAGTATTGTCACAACTACTGCAGAATCAACGCCTCCAGAAAGTGACACGTACACTTTTTTGCATCCTGCACCAAAGTCTTGTGCTCGTTTTTCCAAATATTTCACTGTTTGTTCAACTGGTTTTATAAACATAATATTATCTCCTATTTAATTGTCATTGCGAGGAACGAAGTGACGTGGCAATCTCAACAATACCTTCTACAATCTTCAGGAATTGCTTCGTCGTCGTACCTCCTTCTCACAAAGACATCATTTATGTTATGCACAATTTACTGTAATTACTTGTTATAACGCCGTTGTTCGAAGTTTTCTTTGGCATCAAAACAAATTGATGTACTATACCGACTTGGTACAATCCGCACACTGTGTACTTCACAAAATAATTTGTTATCCGTAACAGCAATTGCGCTTCCGCGTATAACTTTAATTTGAATCTCTCGTTGCAAAACTGTTGCTTGCAATCTATTTTGAGTACAAATTCCAGTTACACACCAGAGTTTACTACCAAGTGGCAGAATTGTTCCTCCAGCAGTACGATTATACGCAGTTGAACCTTGTGGAGATGATACTATCAGTCCATCACCAGATACAGTCTCATCTTTGTACTCTAGAGTATTTAATTTTACTTCCACAATACCCGTTGGATCTACTGATTTTATGTAAATATCATTAAATGCTATTCCGTTTTTAAAACCATTTTCAGTTTCTATATATGCTCGCATTCCACGCTCTGCGAAAGTATTCCACTGAGCATTTTGTAATTTTGCATATAACTGAAATGGTGTCGTAATCGTACGATTGAGTAAAAAGTTAACACTTCCAAACCCAATCCCTACAAAAGGAATATGTCTCTTATAATATTTACGCTGAGCACCCAAGAGTGTTCCATCGCCTCCAAGTACAACAATTGCTTCAGGATTATCATAATCTTCCTCCACACCAAGCATCTGAAGTTCTTTCCAAAACTCGCCAACACCATCTTGTCTACCTAAAACTGGTAATATTTTCATATCCTTTCCTTATATAATTGTTAATGAACTTTTTTCATCCTCATATAATCACCAATTTAATAATTGATAATTACATGTAGATGGGCGAGAGAATTTATCTCTCGCCACAGTTATTTATCAATACACACATTTTTCATCAAGAATTACATCGTAACCAAATAGTTTTTTATTACGAGCAATTGCCTCAGTCTGTCCGATAGCTTTGGCGACATTGTCACTGAGCTTCACAGCATCATTTCCACCTGCTTTTACAAGTTTCATCACGATAGAGAGTGGCTTCACAAATCCAGTATCATTACTAAAATTTGTACCCCAACCAAACAACACGTTAGTTTTATTACCAAACTCACCATAGAGTTCGATCATTTTCCCCGCATTAAGCCCATCACTGAAAAATATTGTCTTGTCAGCAGGATTGATACCAAATCGTTTCCACATGTCCAACACCATATTTCCAAACTCAATTGGGTCGCCAGAGTCCTGACGGAAACCATTTGCCTGATAAGCAAGTTTTTCAGGAATATTATTCAAAAACTGCTCAGAACCAAAAGTATCTGGAAGAATAATCCGAAGCGGATCATCGAAAAGCTCAAACCACTTTTCGAATACTTCATATTGAGAATTCCAAGCAATATTAGGTCCCTCATGCCAACGCAATGCATTAAGTGCCATAGATAATTCATGCGCATTAGTGCCTCCATATGGGACACCCAATTCTTGTGCTAATTTCATATTGGAAACTACAGGCATTACATCTGGCATCAGATCTAGTGCCATTTCGGTCATGTGTTTTTCCCACGCGCCAGAGAGACGTCTACGCAGACCAAACTGCAAAGCTCTTACTCCAGTTCCACGCAACATCTGTGCCTTTTCTCGCAAACGTCGCTCACCTTCCCTAATAAGTTCTACCTCAGAAATATTATTACACTTCACCATTTCTCTGACATAAAGTTCATTCACAATTGGCAGAACTATAAGCTCCCACAGAGTTGTCTTGAACCAATAGTCTTCAGTAGTTTCAATATTTAATTGAAACTGTAATATCCTAGACACAGCAATATCTGATAATTTTAAACCTCGTAAAAAGTTAAAAAATTCTTCTGGATAATTTTCGTTTTCTCGTAAAAATTCAATCTCATCATCATTGAACTCCAGTGTTTGTTGTGCAAAATCAAGCTCCTGACGAATACGCTCAACACCAATTTCTTCAACCAATTTCACAAATGACGTACGATTTGTAAAAGCAAACTTTGTTTTGAGCGTTGGAAAGAACTTCCAGATGAAATAAAGCATGCGAATCTTGTACGTATCAGTTTCCAATAAACTTGTTATGATTGGTTGATCAAAATCAAATAATTTTTTCATAATAGATTCTCCTTTATTTTTGATACATTTTATTATTTTGAATATATTTCACAATCTCACACTCTGTAAGTTCATTAACAAACTTTCCCTGTTTAATTCGATTACGAATATCAGTACTAGAGATTTCTGGAATTTCCACATCGAGAATTTTATAATCACTAGGTAATTGCAACGTATTCATATTGATGCCTCTACGTGGAATAATGAGAAATTTTTGATTTTCAAAAAGATATTCTCCTTCATTCCAAAAACCTAGAACATCACACTTACCATCAAATTGCTCACGTGGTACAAAATGATCTGCGCCACAGTACCATACGATTTCTACATCTGGATAGCATTGCTTCAAATTTTCTATCACAACCACAGTTGGCACTGCACACTCAGTTTCATATAAAACTGATACATTTTCATTATTAGCAAAAAGTAATTTACCCATTTCCCAACGCACTCTTGATGCAATCATTCCCGGTTTATCAGGTCTATCACCCGATACTGTCCAACGTACTTGATCAAATTCCCCCGTCGCAACAACTGCTCCAACGAGTTTTTTATGACCAATGTGAGGTGGATTTGCTGCACTGCCTCCAATAGCTATTTTCATAATATTATCCTCCAAATATTTATGTGTATATTTTCAAAGAACTTGTAGTCACCCAATATTGTCATTCCAGAAATTTTTATTTATCCAAGAGCGTTTAGCAATTGGTAATAAATATGATTGTCCGGAATCCAGTCTCTAAGACTAAATGAGTATCTACAAATTATTTAAAAAGTTATGTTACAAGAACTAGAATTTTCTAGCTCTTGTAACTTTAGTGTATTAGTTACACTATCTCAGTGTAAAAAAATTTGCGTAAATCCACCTACTGTTGATATCTGTCGATGAGTTCTTGCGCCCTCTCTTCATTACCTTGCCTACGCATCCGATTTACCACTGGACCAAGTCCATTTTTCTGAACTTCCTGATCAAGGGTCATCATTGGCATCTGCATTTGCACAAAGCCATTTGCCCAATCACCCACACCCATTATTCTTCCCATTTGATTACGTACAATATTCATATCTCCAATCTCCTTTGTTTTGTGAGGCATTTTACGCTTACACTTATTTATATAAAAGAACTACTTTTTTATTACTTAGTGTATCTATTACACCACTAACTATAATTTAGCATACTCCCTAAATCGTGTCAAGCATACACTAAGCCTATTCTATAAATAACTATTACTTATTAATTAACCAAAACAAAAACAGGTCTTAAAATTAATTTAAGTCCTGTTTCTTTATACTAAAAATATCCAGCTATGGCATTTTCAAGCCCAACCTATAGAATTAGGTAATCCAGCCATCTTACATGGCACGATTATTGGATCATGAAAAGCAATACACAATTTTCTTATGGTCATATCCATTCCATTATCGTTCAACCTCTTGATGAGAATTCTCATCATTGGAGCAACACCATTCTTTGCATAATATAATCGTAATTCATCAATAACTGCCCAATGAATATCATTAAGCTCTTCAATGCCTGCTTTCTCGGCCACATAATCAGCAAATGTTTCCAGCTCTCCTGTTGAAAAATTAAAGTTCACTGAATACCCCTCCGCATTTACTTTAAACATTTTACCTTTATGTTTTATCACTGGCATAACTGATGCTCCTCTTTATTAAGAATTGTTAAGTTAACTACATTTCAAATAATATTATCTCACAAGCATCAAAAAATCAAGTGTTTTAATTCATATTTTTACAAATAAAAAAGATGAGAAACGCCTTTTGTAGTTATACAAAATTTGTTTCTCACCCACTTGAATCCCTGTTAAGGAATTACTATTTGTTCAGTTTAGCTCTTCGTGCAGCGATACGCTTGCGAGATTTTTCAGCAAGCACATCATCTTGAAGATCACTGCCAAATCCAGCAAGTGCTCTCTTCAAACGAGCATCTGCAACGGCAGCTTTTTTATCAATGCGTTCATTGATACTGTCAACGGAGGCATCCATATTAGCCAAACCGCCAATCTTATCAAGTGCTTCAGCAGCCTTACCTTTTGCAACAGCTGAGCGTTCTTTGATTTCTACTTCACGTACCTGACGTACGTTATGCACCAAGGCTTTGTTAAGTTTATCAAATACCTTGTCCAACGTTTGAGATGTCTCTATTGCATCAGCAAGTTCAGTATCCATGTCTTCCAGCTGCTGTTCTAAGCCAACAAGTTCCATGTCCAGGCTTTCAGCCAGATGGTCATTAGATGGATCATTATCCGAAAGGAAAAGATCGATATCATCATTCATCTGATCAAGCCGTTTTTGCAACATTTCCTTTGCGTTTACCAAACGTTGCTGGTGACCCTCAGAAATTGCAAGAGCATCACCATAGTCATCAACAGCTGCTTCCAAATCACGAATTTTTTGCTTAAGAACTGGAATTGACAGTTCATCGATTCCTTTGTCCAAAAGTTCATGAAGTCCAGCCTTTGCCAAAAGTCTTGCTTTACTAAAAAGTGTTTCTGCTGCCATGATATATACCTCCTTAAGGTATGTTAGATTTGGATCAATATGATCCTTTGATTTGATACAGGATTACTACATCTTTTTATTTATAGGTTACCATCCACCAGATGAGCCGCCGCTTATTCCACCACTGCTACTGCCCCAACTGCCAGATGATCCTCCACTTATTCCACTACCACTCCAACTACCTGATGAACTACCACCAATTGAACCAATCGATGTCCCCCACGTGGAACTTCCACCAGAAATACTGGACTGCGCGTCAGACACATCGCTTTGCGCAATATCTAATGCACTATCAACCATATTACTCACACTTTGAATACGTGTAATAGCTTCACTGATATTAGTAAAATTTTTTGCATTATCAAATCTCTCTCGTGCATTACTAATCTTATTACGTGCTCGAGAACTAATGTCTGACCGATGGTCTTGCAAATATTCCTCTGCTACTGACAATGATTGTTCTGCAGTAATACGAGCAGTTGCTAATCGACGTCTTTTACGAACCATCGTTTCACGCTCATTTTCTGCCTGATCCAAAATATGATCTGCAGACTTGTTTGCGCTAATTGCAAGTCGCATAGCACGCACATAATCTGGTTTTACATCTTGCAAAATTACTTTTGCCATTTCCAGATTTTCACGCGCCTTGGTCAAATCATTCCACCAACCATCATCAATATCAGCATCATACATCGAAATGTACTCATCTGTTTTTTCAATGTCAGCCTGTGCATCACGTATTTCTTTATGCACATTTGCTTTGGCAATATCCAAATTATTACTAAGTTCCGTAATGGAATGGACCAGCGATTGTGCTTTAGCAATCAATAAATTTGATTGATTGACTAAAGATTGTGCCTGTTCCCAATTCTGCTCATTCATCGTGACAAATTGTTTTGCTTGTTGCACGAGTTGCATTGCATCAATTACTGCATTTTCAGCCTCTGTGCCATTACCACGAATCGGCATCCATGCGGATGCAAGGTATTCTTTGCTAACAGAAAAGAATATTTCCTTTCCTGCCGCAATAATCTCATGTGTCTTTTTGAGACTTTCCTCAGTTGACACAATTTGATCAAGAATAGCCTCATGCAGTTCTGGTAAATTAACAGCATTTGATGATGCAATTTCTGCTTCATCTTCTGCACTATCACAAAAAGTAAAAACATCATTGTATCGATGGCCCTCTAGTGCTGCCTGTGCTTGATTGAAAATATCATTTGCATTTTCCATCCTAGCAAGCATTGGTAATACGAAATAACCACTCTCTTCAACATGAGTAATTTTAACGACAGCCTCTACAAGAATTTGTTTAACAGCAGAAATACGTTTTGGCGCCTCACTAACACGTTGCTTCAAATCAGCAACTTGCTTTGCGATCAGAATATTTTTTGCATTCACTTCAATAAGCGACGCAAGGATTTCTCCGTACGTTTTTGCAATAGTGACATATTCCGGCACAGAAAGATTCTCAGTATCTGGATCCATTTTTGATGGTAAGCCAGTATATGTCCTCGCTGCATGACCATATGTTTTTTCTGCAGATGCAAACAACTCTGCAACTACTACTATATCATCTGCAACAACAACTTTTACCAGAGAATTCACAAGTGACTTTGAACGAGCAATTGGAAGTTTTAATTCATTAATCAACCTCGAACATTGCACTTTCATACTCTGTGCTTTACGCTGTGCTGCGCTTCTTTTTTCTTGCTCCCTCTTTTTGTTTCTAAAAAACCAAATGATTGTTGCAATAATACCACCCACTACAGAAAGGGTGAAAATCCACTTAAGTAATGACCACAAGCCAGACATGTCTGTTGCTTCCTTTTGTACAACAACTGTCGGTGGTGCTACGCGCATTGTCTCACGTACAACATTTGACTGTGGCACATGCGCAGCTGGCACCGGTACATCCAAAACTTTTTCAATTTCATTCAAGGCTGTTATAAATGCTTGAGCTAAATCACCACTCCGTAGTAGTGGTTTAACTTTGTTTTCACGTATCTGCTTATGATACAAATCCAATTCAGCTTTCCAAAAATCTCCATAGTACAAACCTAAATCTCGTTTACCAAATGATACTATAAGTGATATCAATTTCCCATTACTGGTTGATTGCCATTCACTGCATGTATCTTTAAGATGTTGAACGTATGTATCAAAAGATGAATGTCCTCCAAAATCCTGTATTGCTTGCATACGAACCGTAGCACCAAACTTTTCTTCAAATTTTTGTACTACATCTGCAATACGTGATTTATCAGAACCAAAGACACCTGCCTGATCCCATACAACACTACTACATTCATCCGCATATAATACTTGCGGCATAAAACATAGCAATATGCCAATTAAAACTAACCATTTTTTCATGAGCCTCTCCCACTTTTAAATTGATAGTATGGTCTTTATACTAAACCAAACTGTTAAAAAACTAATTTTTCTGAAAAATCATTTCCAGAGTTTTATTTATACAAAAAATATACATAAAACTCTAAAAATCATACATGATAATATATTTACAATAATAATCACTATCAAAAAACCGACTAGATAATGTAACACAAAATCAGTAAAAAATCAAGCACTAGTTTTATTCAAAACTAGTGCTTATTTTAATGCTTTTTGGTACATCCTACAAATCTTATCTGTAGCACATGGACCGACCGACACAATACCTATAAGTGTATTTAGCTCATGTTCTATAAATTGAACATATTGTTGTGCTGAGGGTGGCAATTCATCATAACTTCGTATATGCGAAATTTTTTCATACCATCCTATGTGTTGTGTCATTATCGGAATACATTGATTTAACACATGCGTACGATAACGACTCATTTCTCTCGATACATTTTCATTCTTTTTGATATCATCGATAACTACTCGTTCACCAATATAATGATATTCAAAAAGTTGATTGAAAAATTCACCAACCTCACCCTGATATTCATATGATGTACACACATCAATGACATCCATACCAGAAAGTCGATCGAGATTTGTTAAGGAAATATAGTCAAGATTACCTGTACATGCGATTGCATACTTCGTAGCTACAAGATCAAGCCATCCTACACGGAAATTACCTTGCCATTTTCCCGTACCGTTATGCATATCTGGAATCAATTGACCCAGCTCATAACTTTCTGTTACAAATGGTCCAGCGCCATGTCGTGTCATATATGCACGCATAACTCCAACTCGTACAACATCCGCATCACACTCTTCCAGTAATAAATCTGCATTGTAACTAGTTGTCTGAGAATGCGTGATGTGTGGATAAAAACCATACCCTTCATCCAACAAGACTCCTTGCGAGCCTTCAAACACAAGTGGCCCGACACAATGATTAAAGAAATCATTCGCTGACATTATTTGCACAATGTCATTTGTTGCAAAATGATAAAATTGTTCACAGATGTCTTCTACATAACCACGCTGCGTTAATTGTGCAAATAATATTTGCACTTGTTCATTATTTGAATACTGCGCCATAACCTGTTCAGCAAAATCAATCTTGAAATCTCTGAGAAAACATAACTTTTTCAAAGATATTTGTTTATCTGCAAGGTCTCCGATGCGTAATACTTGCTCACCAAATATAACTCCATCAGAAAATGTTTCTCCAACTCCCATGCCACAACTTCCGAGTCGTTCATCACCACGTATACATTCACGCATACGATTTATAATTTTGTGAAATGGTGTAGTGACCAAACATTTTGAATCAATTGTTATATTTCGTAAACTATCATATTGCAGTTTCCCCTGTAATATGCCCAATTCATTTATGAGTGCAACTGGATCAACTACCATATAACGAGACAAGAAAGTTTGAATCTGCTTACTAAGTGAAGCTGCTCCAATTTGTGCAAAGCAATGGTGTGTACCATCACTCAATAAAATATTATGCGCAGCCTGCGCACCTCCACTAAATCTACAAATTGCAGTTGCTCTTACATATTGAGCTAGATAATCAACCGTTGTTCCCTTGCCCTCATCGCCAAATCCAAGTCCAACTACAACATATACGTTTTGTGTCATTTATGCATTCACCTCCCTTGCGATAAAACGTAAAAATTGTTTGTATACATCAATTGCCTTATTAAATGCTGTTTCAGAAAAACACAAGCTATCACTCAGCATAATTGTCCTATATCCAAATGAATACATCAGATACAAGTCAGATAGGTCTCCAATAGAAACATCTCCACTAGATACAAATGATGTCAGTATACGAGACGCAACAATTGCATTTGAATCTTTTGCAATAATCATTTGCAACGCATCAAGTATATTCCATTTATTTGAACCAATATTGATGTATAAATCATCACGTGCAGCCATAAGACCAGTCTTTTGAACTGCGTCAATGTTTTGTACAAATTGCAATCCTGCACATGACTCAATTTTTGCAATTACTTGTGCATCTTTATCGCGAGCATGCAAAACATCAATATCACATTGATTTTGAACAAATGACAACATGTAGTCATGTAATCCTAACTCCTTAGCTACTTCTATATACTCACAATCCTCATCAGTAAAAAATCCTTTTATACACAGATTATTTCCAATGATATTCACTGCTTGACCCGCACCAACAGCATGCTGTGGTGGTGGATCTACAAAAATTTTTATACCATTGATTTCACGAATTTCAGATTTACTTCCATCACGAAATACAATAGTTGCAGGTAGGTCAACACTAACTTCATGATTGAGCTCAATGTCTCCGTAAGTTGGTTCTGCCCACTTTACAATACGTAATTGTCGACATTTCAAATCAACCCATAGCTTCTTTTCACCCAAACATTCGATTATACGCTCCAATGTATTTTTTGGAGTATATGGTGTACGTACACCAGTATTAAATCGCACAGCATTTACTTGCGTATTCATAACTATCTTGTACATTTGCGTAACATGTGGTGACGGAATTGTTGCTATTAATTTCATCATCTATCTACCTCCTCGAACTTGAAATAAAGATGGAGGAGATGTGCATCTACACGGCTCCTCCATTTATTTTTATCTTACCTGATTACAGACGACTTGTTTTGTTCTTGCGTCTCTTACCAGAGTTTCTTGCAGGTAAATTACCTGTATCAACTTTCGCAATTGCTGTTGTACTTGCCAGACTATCCAGCGCACCCCGAGCATCACTTTGACGAATCTGTGTCTGACCACGCCCTGCCATATCGACAATATAATCATCAATATCAGTTCCTTCAGAAATTGCTAACGCACCCATCATTACATCCACAACTGCGCGAGGATCATCAATGATAAGAATGTTTTCCTCTGGAATAACTGACGCCCACTGCGCTTTGATGACTTGATCATCATAACCAGAATACATACCCACTTCCAACGGACGCTCGTTTGGATCAAAATCAAACGTACCTACAACCACGTCACTTCCTGTCGGAGGAGTACCACTTCCGCGTCCAACTGTTCCTTGGCCAATCGTGTCAGTAAAAGTCTGAATTTTACCATGCATTTCTACTTCAACAGTAAAATCTATGGGAAACTGACGATAGCTATTATCATCATGTACAGAAAAATTTCGCATAAAAACAGTATATTTACCTTTTGGTGCACTGCCTCGTTCCCACCTGACATTTTCTACTGGTTTACGTGTCTCACGTCCACCAGCATTACGATCAACATCCAGTTCACCTCGTCCATTACGAGATACTTTATTATCATATGCGATGTGTTCTGCTACACCGCCTGCGCCAACATCTGGATCAACAATGACATGTAAATCCAAATCATCATATGTATTCCACATCCCTGTTGCCCGAAAGTCAATATCTTCATATTGTCCACCAGCTTCATCAAGACGCTTTTTGATTTCTGCATCAATATCATCCTTTCTTTCTTCCCACGTTTTTTGTGGATAGACAAAGAAAACATGATATTTTTCTTGCAATTCGCGGAAAATCTGTTCTGTCGGAATGTCAGATGGAACATCATCACCAATATAGGTTTTGATTTGATCCTTGGAAATATTAGAATAAAATCCTTCATCGCCTAGAAAAAAAAGATATCCTTTTTTACCACGCTTCCAACAATCAAGCTCCGTCTTTCTGGCGAGGTAATACGCCATGAGTTCATATGACTCTTGACCAGTTCCTCCACCACCTTCTTCCAACCAGATTTTGCCCAAGTGTTCATCCAAGACATTATCAGCATCAAACTGTGCTACCTGAATTGGTGCCTTATCACCACTTGTCGCATCACCAACAGCCGCAAAGCAGATCTCAGGATCATCAACATAGCCCTTCATGATTAGCTGACCGATAAACATCGGTAACTTACCATAAATTACTTTTGCATCATCACCACGTGACCTCGTCACATCCATCGCAACAATAATTGGCGTTGCTTGTGGATGTTCCTCGGTATCACGACATTCACGTATCATATCTTTGATATTCAAGTCATCATGAACTGCACGACGTGCTGTCGCAGCATCTTCATCTGGACCCTCATATCCTGAATACGTAAAATTATCTCTGCAACTTGAGCGTTGTCGATCACCTACATCACCGTCGTAAAATCCTCCACCCATTTTTTAATCCTCCTGATTTTTTAACATTTTACCAATAGTGTTATACACGGAATTCCAAAAACTTTTTTGGACCCCATAATTCTATAACCAAATCATTTAACATTGCATACATTTCCCATGCATCTTGTGCACGTTGCCGCGGACTCTCAAGTGTAAAAAACTTGAGAAATCTCTGCAGCGCAGCGTTCACAGATGCAGGCATTGCATTTGTTTTTACATCACCACCAAGCGCAAAGATCATCGTTTTCCCTAGAGAATAGAGATCTGATGCTGGTAACGGTGACTTTTTCTGCACAACTTCTGGTGCACTAAATTCCTCATTAAATACCTTGAACCCATCATTTGTTCGTGCAGGATTCAGAGCACTATAACACCAGTCAATAAGCCATGCGTTATGATCTTTTGGTCGAATCATAATATGTGATGGATCGATGTTTCCATGTACACAACCTTGACTATGTACATAACCAAGCGCACTAAGCGCACGGTTCATCATCCATACAACATGCTTCTGATCAATACCATATTTCCATCGCGAACTTTCACGAATAGAATATAAGTCATGACCATCAATGTACTCCATTATCGTTCCAAGTTGTCCATCACTGGTCTTGAATCGATCCAAAAGTACTGGAAGATGTTTCAATTGACTTGCAGGATTATCTTTGAACAATCGCAAAATTTTAATCTCATTTTGCATCAAATCATTATCTGCACTATCATCAACAACTTTTACAACAACTGGACCAGTAAATGCATCTCCAATCGCCTGACCACCATACACAACACTTAAATCACCTTCTGCAAGCGTCTTTGTGACAGTATACGTATTTTTACGAGTTTGAATCGTAAATGATTCACTATCTGAAATATCAGTTTGTTCTTCAGATAATGTGTCTCCGTATATGCCTTGCGTCAATTTTCGAGTTGCCTTTACATAATACTCAGTCAACTTTACAAAAGCATCATTTGCCTGCACATTACCATTATTTCTATCTGGATGTACAACTTTTGATAACTGCCTAAAAGTACTTTTAACAAAAGCTGCATTTGCTTCAATGCCAAAGATATCCTCAGGATATTGTGCACATTCTATTCGCTCACATACAACTGTAAGTTCTCCCATTGCTTTCACCTCCTCTTATTAATTGTACTCATTGTGCACAATAATACATGCATCATCTTTTTGTAATTTGATTTTTTCTTCATACAATGACACAACATCTGACTCAAAACGATCTCGCACAACTTGTGCTGATACACCATACTTTTGTGTATCACGCATAATTCTCCGTTGTAAAAGTGTTTGTACACTAACATCTATAAAAATATCAATTATGTCACATGAGAGTGTTTGTAAAATAGTAGTGACAAACAATCCCTCAGCAATAATAATATTTGCTGGTTGACACACATTTTTATGATGTGTAATTCGTTTGTTCAAGTAAATATCATATTGCGGAATGCATACAGCATTTCCACATAACAATAAACCAATATCTGAAATAAATTCTCGTGTATGATACGAATCAATACTATCAAATATACACCGACCATTTTGGTCTCGTGGCAATGTGTTATCATCAACATCCTTAAAATAAGAATCTAATGCTATAACAATTGACATTATATCGCCTTGCAGTAATGCCTGAGTTAATTGCTGTGAAAAATAAGTTTTTCCACTACAACTACCCCCGGAAACAGCTACTACGATTGGAGAATGTATATATTGCAAATATTCTACAAGTACATTTACGCACAAACATATATTCTTGTATTCCATTGACTATATCCTCTTGTATTTTATTTTTAAAAAACTTTTTTTCATTCTGATAAACATTTCTATCTATAAGAATGGAAATGGTATACCTAAATAAATATTTTGATACACTAATTTCTGTAAAATTATATGTCTAAGAAGATAAATTTTTATCTTCTTAGACTGATTTATGTTTTATATAAATTATTAGAAACGATATAGCATGATACATCATCATTTACAAGATGTCTAGTAGTTTCTCCTGCTGCAATGTACTCTCGTGCCATGGTACCCGAACCAAAAATATTAGAAATCCCAACAAGTCGTGATTGTGGTGGCAGATCATTACGAGACACCTGATATCCAGGTCGCCGTAATACTAAAAAATTAAGGTCCTGCCAAATTTCACATCCCCTGCTCCATGTACGGTGAATTTCTGATGCACCATCTTGTCCACCTTCGATTATGTCACCGCCCACGATGTGCCAAATTTCCCCATCAGAAAATTCGTCTTCATACCTCTTTTGCAAAAGATACGTCGGAGTATACGTGCAACAATCAATGTCATGATAGTCGATTATGACATCATCCATATCTGATAATGCAATCGCTAACATATTTTTGCGATGCACTGGTGTAATGACATTTGCCGATTGTTTATCTGGACGTATCCCACATGGCACAACGATCAATACGTCAAAAAACCGTTTCATATATTCAATAATTTGAACATGATGTATACATGGCGGATTAAAACTACCCCCAAAAATACCAACTACTTTTTTCATAATTACACCTCTAATCATAAAACTTTAAAAGAACTCATCATCATCCCAAAAATATATTAACCTTAGGATGGAAATAATATATCCAAACATAAATTTTGATACACAATTTCTATAATTCAATTTTGTGCTATACCAAGCACATACATGTTTGTTAAAAATATTTATTTATCCAGTGTGCAAAAATTTATTTTGCACACTGGATTTTTGACAACGATATTATTGTGCGATGATTTGTGCAGCAGACTGTACAATTATAGCTCCAGCGTCTTGCATTTCATCAATGGCTTTTTTTGTACCATCTGGATCTATACCACGACAAGCACCTAAATTTAGAATTACTTTAAATCCAGCACGTAATAATTGAAGCACTGTTAGCTTCACACAAAAGTCAGTAGCCAACCCGCCAACAATCACCGTATCCATACCCTGCACTTGCATCCACTCAATAACACCAGTAGATATTTTATCTCCAAGATCATGATAACATGCCCCATACGGATGCATGTCTCTTTCAACTCCCTTGTAAATCAAGAAATCATACTCTTCCGGTTTTGGCAGGCCTGCAATCAACTCAAAACCAAATGTGCCAGGTACACCATGCATAAACCACTTTAAATCAATATTTGCTAAATCTGCAAAGCATCCTTCTACAGGCTGAGCCAATTCCTTCAATTCCTCTGTTTTCCAATAAGCATTGACCGGATGAGCATCCTTAGATACAACTCGTTTACTTGCTTTTTTTGCACCATCATTGAGTTCATCAACAATATCCTCACCACCTTTAACAGCTAATTCATCTGGACACCTTGGCGTAAAGCAGTACATCGCGTCCACATCAAATGCTACTGTTATTGCCTTTTTCACATATACATTATCCATAATCACTACCCCTCCTTTATACATTTTAGATTTATGATTTTATACATAGGCTATTTACAGATCCACTTGTTATCGTTTATTTCAAAGAACAAAACCTTATCGTTACATTAAGTTTTAACTAATTTGCTGTCCAACTATCTTATATGATTTTTATAATTGACAGACTTTAGTTATTACTTAGTGTATGTCTTACACTTCTAAATTCACTATAGCACCCCATCCAAATCGTGTCAAGTCTACACTAAGTATTTATGGATAACTTTTACAATATATAAAAACCACTTTAAGATAATTATCTTAAAGTGGTTTTTTCTATTTGTTAATATGCTTTTAACTGTAAAATAGATCTCTTGAGATTTAACCTTGCCTGATTTTCATATCTATCCTTGAAATAATCTGTAAGAAAGATACTCGATCTATTATTCAAAAAGTCGGCTAAAATTTTAGACCTTCCCTCTCGAAATGCTAACTCCTCCACCCATGCATATTCTTTTCTAATATTACTTTCATATTCGTCAAAAATATCTACTGGCTGTCCGAGTATAAGCAAATCAATATCAAGACCAGTCATCGTATCAGTGCTATGCGGAGTATTTTTGTGATCATAATAAATAATTGCTTGAGCAACAGCATCAACTATTTCACTTACTACACCATACTTTGTCAAAAACTCCCTAGCATATTCACCACTCATCACATCATTATACCCCAGGGCATACTCTCTTGCTTCGCAATTCACCTCATCACTCCTACTAAAATCCATCACACTATCATGCAAAACCAATTGCCACAACACATTTATTGGATTTTTAACTTTGTCTACAACATGCTCAAAAAAACTATGTATACAAAATTCGATGTGACCATCAAATGTATGATAATATCGTTTTGACTTATTATATTTTACAACAAGTTCCTGAAATCCTTGTTGATAATCACCAGTGCATGCGCTATATCGCCACAAAGTTTCAAATTTTCTTTCTAAACAGTTCATCCCTAATCCTCCGCTTTTTGTAGAGACACGATTAATAGTATCTCTACAATTTTCATTATAAATGACTGCAAAAAGCAACGGCCTGTTTACGCAATTCGCCTATGTGACAATCAGTGTTAACATACACAAAATTTAATATCTCGCACTTACAAATATCCCGTGATTCTTGTAAGTTTGGTATCGCATTAGTCAAAACTTTGTGCTTAGGGGTTCCACGTTTATCCAAACGTTCATGACTTACATCATCACTACATCCAACATAAATAATCTTCCCACCTAAATATTTATACACTTCCTTCCCTGCTCTAAGTCCATACGGAACTTCCAAAAAAATATTACTGCCAGCAGGAACTTGTCGCAAATATTCTCGCACTGCTCCAAACCATACATCTACTATAACCTTAGTTACTTCCGAATCATTCTTTGAAACAAGTGCAACCAAATCTGCGTCCTGACCAAACTTATCCAGAAGTAATGGTCGTACACGCTTTGAACATTCATCAGTATCAATCCAAATATTTTTGGTATCAACTTCAGAAACCATCTTCAAAAAAGTACTCTTACCTGATCCAGGGCAACCTACAACCATAAATATATTTCTGGCCTGTAGCTCTCTTTCTAAAAGAATTGAGACGATGCCCGGCGCTACATATTTCGCCAACATTTGAAAATCAAGATCACCAATAGCACGCCTCGCACGTGTAGCAGAAACAGAGACGAACTCCTCCTTAGCCCACACATAAAATATTTTATCAATGCCAAACATCTCTTTGTTAATCTTCATGACATGTCTCTCATGCTCCATATCATCCTCGCACCTAATACCACGAATCATGACAACATCAGGAAAATCAAATCTACCTTTACTTTCTTCAAATGTAATCACATCTACATTGCTCGGTAAATTATAATACTTCCACATTGCTACACATTCTTTTTCACTAAACCAGCGTGTCTTATCCTTCTTCTCATTAGTTGAACAGACAATTGTTACTTTTGGTAAAATTCTACTAGCCTCTTTCACAATTGCAAAGTGTCCATACGTCGGTGGTGAAAAAACTCCTGGAAAAATAAATTGTCCATTACTCATACTTTACCCTCCTGCTATATTTACTATTATGATTATTTAAACTCCTTCGCATTGTCATCCTGAATTTATTTCAGGATCTAAGTCTTACTAGAGCTTTGTGATATTACAAGATTCTGTAATAAGTTCAGAATGAGATCTTCTATTGTTAAATTACTATAAATAGCTTATACTAATTAACAAGATAAATCGTCAGTGACAACTAAAAATATTATCAGTTCCTTGTTTTTAAGTTAAATAAAGAACTATCACATCAATAATTGTCGATTTATTTCGACATCACTACTGATTTATATAAAAAATTTATCAATTATTATGTCACAAAAAATTAAAAAGTATTTACGAGAATTAGGCTTTAGTAAAAATGAACAAAAAATCTATATAGCACTTACTGAGCTTGGTGAAGCTAGTGCTTCCATAATTGCAAAAAAAAGCAGATACACCACGCACCACAGCAATAAGCATCCTAGAAAAACTTGAGAAAGAAAAATATATATCTATCCAACGTTACCGTGGTCGAAACACATTTTGGATTGAATCACCTCAAATGATCAAAAAATCGCTTGAACAAAAAGTAGTAATAGCTGATGAATTAGATATACTTTTAACAGATCTCTATCGATCAGAGTCTGATTTTCCATATGCAAAAATATATGATACTAAATCTAGCATCAAATCATTCATCGAAACCCTAATATCAAAAACTGAAAATGGGACTACTATCTATACTATTGATAATCCAAAGTCAGGAAATTACCGTAAGATCCTATCGAAGAAATTTTATTACGATATGATTGCTATGAAAAATAAAAATAATATTACAACACAAACACTTATCCCAGAAGGTACCTACAAAACAATAAATCCTCAAAAAATTATTGACAGAAATATTGAAATTCATGAATTACCTAAAAATGTAGAATTTAAAGCATCTCTCTGGATTATTGATAACACACTAGTTCTATTTTCAGGAAAATATCCTTTTATCGTTGCCGTTAATCATAAGATTATAACAAGTAGTATTAAATCATTTTTCGACTATTTTTGGATGATTGCCAAAAATTAAACAAGGAAACCACTCATATATCGAGTGGTTTTTTCAGATTATTTTGTAAATATCAATTCTCTTTTTTTAAATTTATATAATTTTGCTGGCCTATGCTTCATGCCCTCTTTTACTTTCTTTGTTTCTGCCAGAATATTAAGTGATAGAATCTTTTTTCGAAAATTTCTTTTATCAACTATTGTGCCTAAAATAATCTCATAAACTTGTTGCATTTCAGTTAAAGTAAATGTTTTTGGTAACAGCCCATATACAATATTTGAATATTCAATCTTTGCCCTCAATCGTTCCACGCCAAACACAATCATTTCTTTATGGTCAAATGCCATCTGTGGTAATTCTTCTACATCCACCCAATCAATGTCAGAGTAATAATCCATTGTTTTAAGATCAAGTTTATCACTATTAACCAATGCAAAATATGCAACAGATATCATTCGTCCACGAATATCTCGCTTAAGGCTACTAAAACTATAGAGTTGCTCCATGTAAACACCTTTAATTCCTGCTTTTTTCTTAAGCACATTTTTTGCTGCTTGATCCAGTGTCTCATCAATCTGTACAATTCCACCTGGCAACGCCCATTTATTCTCATATTTACCACTACCAATTTCAATAAGTAAAGTCATTAATTTACCCTCTCGAATCGTAAAAATTAAAGTATCTACAGCAACAGCTGGTCCAATAATTAATTCATCTTTTCGTTTTGTATTTTGAATTTTCATAAATAAGATATAAAGTGTTATTAATACACTAACAATAACATATTTTTCCAATAAAGTCAATGTGGCATTGCAATATGCACAAACACATCACTAAAAATATTCTTTTATCAACTTTACTATATCACCAGATGAATTAGCAAAACCAAAAGGAGCCCCTTTTTCCAATGTGTCAACTCTCTGAAATCCCCAAGTCACTGCAATGGACGCAATCCCTAGTGAATTAGCCTCTTTCAAATCCCCTAATGTATCAGTTACAAATATAATATTTTCCACGTCTAATTTAGTATTCTTTAAAATCTTCTCAAATTTCTTTTCTTTTGATGGATTTGTTTCTACTCCATAAATTGTACACAGGTTTTCACAAATATTTTTTTCCTTGAAAAAATCTTTTATATTTCCTTCACACCCTGATGACACTATAAAGGATTTTCCGATTTCTTGAGACCACCTTGCAACATCATCCATGCCTTCCACAATTGGTAATTTAATCAATTCAGATTTTATACTTTGACAGTATTTTTGTACATCAAAATTTCCCAATTCTAATCCTAAATCATCATCTTCATAAACATTACCACTATGAATCTCATAAAAAGCTTTGTTATCCATTTTTATATCCAAAAAACTCTCAATATGTTTTTTGTGAAAATCAAAATCATCTACAAACACTCCATCAAAATCAAAAACTATAGCTTTATCTTTTTTCATATTTTTATTTAATATATGCTTCACCGTCAAAAAACTCATTATCTATCACGTCTTTTATTCTATCATACTCTTTTCTGTCTTCTATTTTCCAAACCAATACTGGCTTCTGTCGTTTTTTAGCTACTTTTACAGGCCAAGAACCTGGAACTGTATTAGCTCGACATCCAAAAAAATCAGGTTTATTATTACTTAAAATCCACGAAATATACAAAAACATTTTCTTACATACTGCAGTAATATAGCGCCTATTCTCAAAATTAGTAAAATTTTGACCTCGTATAATTTCATCTGCGTTATCAGCAAACCATTTGACCACAAAGGGATTAAAAGATGAAATTGCATATTTTCCATCATATTTTTTCACTAATGCAAAAACATCTTTACAGATTTTATAATCAAAATATGATTTACTTTTTATCTCTATGATAATTGGTACTTCTCCATTAACTAAAGTTAGTACTTCTTCAAGAAGCAATATTCTCTGTTTTGAATTGTTTAGTGTTAGCTTTTTTATATCATCATATTTTGTTTCAGAGACACTTTCTTTATATCCTGTCATCCTATTCAATGTCCAATCATGAAAAACTACTAACCTGTCATCGATAGTTAGTTGAACATCTAACTCTATTGGATACCCCGCATCAATAGCACGAGAAAAAGCCACTAAAGAATTCTCTGCGACACTATCATTATGAAGTCCACGATGTGCAATTGGTTTTTTTGTTAAAAATTTTATATCTTTCATAATAGCCCACCATAAGCACTGCCCATAACACTCAAAAACCATGGAATAATAAATACTAATCCAATAGCTGGTAAAACAAATGCAATGATGGAAATAATTAAAGTAGCTAAAAATATTTTGCGAGTTTGTTCTACACTTTTATAAATTGCATTTAATTTTGCATCTTGTTCTTCTAGTTGTTGTAATATTACATTTTCTTCCATAATATTGTTTCTATTTAATTGTTTTATATACTTAATATTAACATACTAACAAAAAAGCATTGATTATGCATCAATGCTTTTATGCTGGAAATAATTTCATTCACTATAATTGTCCTCCACAATTTGCACAAAACTTTGCACCTGCTATATTATCAGTGCCACAATTTGCACATTTTACAGGAATTATTTCATCTGAATTAGAGCCTTTATTTGCACCAAAAGCATTTTGATCTGTTGACTCATTATTTTTTTGTATCGATTGTGAATTTTGCACAGCTTCTTGTTGTATTGGCATTTCAATAGGTTGTGTTTTATTTTTCCTTTTTAAAGTTTTAATTACTATAAGTATTATTACAATAAGTATAATAATACCGAGTACACCAACAACGCCCAGTACCATAAAGCTAAATCCACCAGCTGTTGTGTCTTTTGCTGAACTTGCAATATTTACGTCATTTATTTTTACAGATGCCTTTTCTCCAGTTATACTATCATCTTGCATATCAGACCTTGCCTCACCAATACCAGCTTCCGTATTTGCTTTTATTGTTGATGCTTTCTCTATAGGAGCGCCTTCTCCCTCTAAAGCAATTATAATATCGTACTGAGTTTTATCTTTTTTCGTTTTTTCAGACTCATATGCTGGACACCAAGAATAATTTCCACACGATTCTCTCCAATCATTCCCGATTGAAATATAATATTCACCTGTTTCATCTGCAATAAATGCGGCTTTATAAGAAACTGGCTCTGTTGATCCTGACCGTAACCCTAGTGTTACTGGGGAAAATGCTCCAGAACCACATGAATCAGCGACCAACTCACTAACAACTGATTGATATTTATCATAAATTTTTACAACAGGCAACATACACATACTAGTTGCGTTATCTTCACTCATTGCCTGTTCTCTTTTCATATTTAATGCCGCTATAATATTTTGCCCCTTATATGCCTTAATTTTATAAAATTTAGTCTCACCGGCACGAATATCACCACCATAAGCACCCTCTTTAATAGTTGGTGCATTTACAAAGCCAGTACCTGCTGCAACACCGCCTGCATTTGCAAATCCTTCAAAAGCTCTTTGTGAAAAAAATGTCATACTTGCCACTAATTCTCCAGCATTCTTTGCACTTCTGTACTCTCCGCCTGTAGCCTGAGCAACACATTTAAGTTGTTCTTCTGCAATTCCACTAACATCAAATCCAACAGTGTTTACAACTATATCAAATCCTTCGTCACGCATTTTTTTAACTGTTGCACAAGGATCTCCACCACATGTTTCCTCACCATCAGAAACAAGTATTACCATTTTGCCAAATTCTGGATTTTTATTAAAATCAGATTTTGTTTGTTGTAAAGAATAATCAATCGGAGTCCAACCGCCTGGATTAAGAGAATTAATTTTTGAAATTAATTGACTTTTATTTATTTTACTAATTGGATAAATTAATTCTGAATCCTGACAATCTTTATTTGCACTCGTTGATCTATGTCCATATGCACGAAATCCCACAAATGCATTTTCTGGCATTTCATTTATAACTGTTGTCAGAGCTTCTTTTGCTACATCCATTTTTGATTTTCCTCCATCTATGATTCCTGCCATACTGCCTGATACATCCAAGATAATTTCGACATCATTACCTTTTATATCTACTGCCTGGACTTGTTGTACAAAAACCATACTGAATATGGCTAGACTGAGCATTATATAAATCTTGTTCATACTTTTATTTTTATTTATTACTTAATTATATTATATATCAATTTCCCAAAAAAATAAATATCACTAAACTCTTCATTAAATATTTATTTATTTATATTTTTATCACAAATATTTTTTAATACACATTCATTACATTTTGGTTTTCTTCCACAAATTGCACGACCATGTGTTATTAAATATTCATTCCAGCTTAAGTATTCGGATGGATTAATCAAATCACTTAATTCTTTACTCATTTTAATTGGTGTATTTGCATCACTTAGACCAAACCGCTTTGATAACCTAAATACATGCGTGTCCACTGCCAATCCATCATTTTTATCATACAATTTTGCTAACACTAAATATGCTGTTTTGTGTGATACTCCACGTAATTTCAATAAATCTTCCAAATTATCTGGTACTTCCCCATTTAAATCTTCTGTAATAATTCTTCCAGTTTCTTTTAATGCTTTTGCCTTTGATTTATAAAATCCCGTTGAATAAATTTCTTTTTCTAAAGTTTTTATATCTGCATTTGCATAATCACTGGCTGTAATATACTTTTTAAAAAGCTCCTTTGTTACAATATTCACACGTACATCAGTACATTGTGCTGAAAGAATAATTCCAATAAGTAATTCCAAAGGATTACTCCAAATTATAAAAGGTCCTGTTATTTTATATTCTTTTTTCAATAACTTTAATATCTCAACAACTTTATCTTTTTTATTCATATTTAAATTGTTACACAAAAAAACCACATTGACAAAAAAATATCTCACTGTTAGACTAAACCATTACAAAAAAATTGTTATTTTAAAAAACAACGGAGGAGTTACACATGTCAACTGAAAGAAGAGCTGCTATTATAAATGATATTCACAAATTACAAGAAGGTACTTCAACAGAGGCTGAAATAAAGATAGCTATATCAAAATTACTCATACTTCAAAGAGCCGAATCTTCAAAACATGAAGATGAGTCTCTTCAGTTATATGCACTTATTGATGAACTTACTGACAAGCTTGTTGAACAAAAACGTGTATACTCTTCTTTAGAATTAGCAACAAATCAAAAAGCATCTGAAATATCGATACTTCAAAAAGAAGCACAACTTCTTAAACGCAAGCTTCTTGAGAAAGATGCTGATTTGAACTCGCTATCAAGATATAATTCCATGTTATTTAGTGCTATTAGCATATTAAATAGTCAATTTAAGAAACTAACTACAAAAAAAGGCCGACTCAAGGATTATAAAAAAATCACTACATCTGCAGTCGTACTTATAGCTGAAACAATAACAAACTGCACTCCAAAAGAGTGATTGAATGCGCAAAAGCCCAACAATAAAATTGTTGGGCTTTTTTCTTATGTTCTCATGACATTCTTACTTATTCCTTATTTTGTTTCATCTTATACCAAACAAATACACCTAATGCTACACATACTAGTATTAGCATTATTGCAAACATTGGTCTATAAAAAATCCAAGCAATTGCGATTGTCAATAAAGAAATTTGTACTGCTGCTATGAATGACATAATACCAATTCCAAAACCTATGATATTACCTATAAATGGCACAACATCTCCAATAACTTCCAAAGGTTTCAAAATAATTTTTGTACCAATCATTATCATAAAAAACCCAACAAATCGTAATATCCATGTCATTAGCTTATTGCTGCTTTTTGCTGAATCAAACATCTGCTGAGCTGTTTGATCTCGAGAAGTCAAAAATTCTAATGTCTGTCCTTTACTGGTCACAAAAGGTTTAAAGCTATCTCCCTTTTGTTGAGAAATCATACTAACTACTTCTGGACTTACAGTTTGATAACTGATTTTCAAATCACCTATTTTTGGATTATTCTGATCTTCTCCGATATATATTATTCCACCAATTAATTTAATACTGTCATCTTCTGAAACCTCTTTTTTCATTTCTACAACTGGAAAGTTTTTATAGTTCCCAATTTTATTTATCAAAGACTCTGATAATTTAAACTTTCCCAACTGCACATTACCTGCACTTAAAGTATCACTTTCATACATCATGATTCCAGGATTATCATGACCTTGATCATGAAAGCCTCCACTATCAATTAAACTACTATTCCAATCTTTATTGTAAGTATAAGTTGTTGTTGTCTCTGTGCTCCCTCCCATTTTTTTTGTACTAGAAGAATCAGTGTTTTCTTCCCATTGATACATCTCCACTAAACGTTTTAATTTTATTCCTTCAAATACAACACCAAACTGACTATCTTCTAATACATCCTTAGTTTCCAACTTTCCATTTAAATGCACAAGCTTTCCATCTTGCCCAGGATCAATTTGCTCTATTGAAGCATTTTCAACCATGCTTTGACCTTCATCTAATGCCTTTTTTGTATGAACTGCTCGTCCCTCATTCCAAAACAAAAGCACTATAGCAGCAATTAATAAAAGAACACCAAAAAGAATCCCTTTAATAGAACCACCTAATCGACTACCCCAGGATTCTGACGTTGTAACTGTAGACATAATATCTATAACATTAAAAATAAAAAATATTTACTATAATAATACTACATATCGTAATTCTTCCCTAGTCCTTAGCTACCAACTCCCTCCACCACCGCCACCAAATCCACCACCCGAACCACCACCAGAGAACCCCGAACTGCCAGAAGATGCACTGGATGGTTGTGATCTCATTGTTGAACTAGTAGATTTATTAAATGATCTTAAGTCATTAGTTAACATGATAGGATTAAATGATTCTGTACCTTCATACCACTGTGGGCTACTTTTATAAATATCTTCAAATTGTTTAGCCCATTTCTTTTCAACACCAAGTGCCATTGCATACGGCAATAACTCTTCAAAATGTTCTGGAGTTCTTTCTGGTGCATTATGAAAATTAATTCTATCTTTTTCGGCTACTTCTAGATATAACTTTAATCCAAGAATTTGCTCACGCATAATAGCACCTTTTTTTGTTCTTTTTGGCATAAAAAAACCAAATCCAAATACTGGAATAGATGACATTAAAAGTGCCACACCCGCTGCTTCACTAAAGATTGCTGATACAAAGAATGAACCAACAAACATAAACCAACCACCTGTCATATATGCTCCTTTTACTATTTTTGGATTCTTCACATAATAGCCTTTTTCTACTATATTATTTAAAACTTCATTCACAGCTCTATCAAAATCAACATAAAATTTATTTTTTAAAGACGAAGCTTTCACTTCTGTGCTTAGTCCATCAAAAATACCCTTATATAATATCTTTTCTTCTTCTTTTAATAGATAAGATGTATCTTCAGTTTTTATAAAAATATACTCACCCATTGTCTTACGAATATGCATTCTATTGTACACAGCTAGATTTATTATTGCTGCTGAGATGTCTCTAGAATGTACTTTTTCATCTACAATCATTCCAATTTCAGCTGGAGATAGATTTTCTGGTGATTTGTAAAATGGAATAATTGTACCACGACCCTTTGGATCCTTGCCATATTTCCACCACCTACGCCACATCCAATAAAACACAATAAATGGCACAGCAATAATCCAATTGTCACCAATAAACCATATAATTTGTGCTAATACTGATGGTTTTTCTATCGTGCCCAACGGCATCCCAACTACAATAGTCATTCCTTCAGTAAGTGAAATATTATCATGTGTAAATTGTGTTGTATTTTTACCAATGTTTTCATATATTTCACCAACAGACTCACACGGATTATTTTCTCCATAATACCCAGCAAAACAACGAGTATCATTTATTATAGGAGCAACTACATTTACATTTATATTATTCAGCCCAATCTCCCACCTATCTCCAGTTACATTCCAATATAATTCCTCATGATCTTTAAAATAATTTATAGCACCATCAACTGTATATTTAATTTTATATACTTGTTGACCAGTTACATATTTATCAGCATCTCCAATTTTTAATTTTATATTTCCTCCTGTAGCACTTTTTGCAAATGTTCTTTCCTGTCCCTGTTCATCCACAACTGAAATTTTTGACAGTTTAATTGATCTGTTATTACCTTTATCCGTTTTATATTTCACTGGGATTGTTCTGTATATTCCATGTTTTTCCAAATCACCAAACTCATACACAATTGTTTCTGTAACATCAATCGTAGCATCTTCATTAATAGCTAAGTCAACGTCAAATTGTGAAATATTTTCTGCCGAAGCCACTAAAGCAACACAAAAAATAATACTACTAAAAAGTCCAAAGAATATTTTTTTCATATAAATACTGTTAATTAATATTTATATTATACACCATCACAGCAAATCTGTTTTTTCTCGTAATTGTTTGTGATAATTAATAGCAAATCTATGAGCCTCTTCTCTTAAGTTTTCTATTAATACTTTATCTTTAAGTAATTCATCAGAAACATCGACTAACTCACTTTTGTAAATATCAAGTTTCTTGCGAGTTGGTCCTTTTGCTACTGCTGCTACTGGAATTTTAATATTTAACTTTTGCCACAAATCATCTGCCATATTGATATGACCTTTTCCCCCATCCAATATTATTAAATCTGGAGCACCCCAATCATCCAAATGATTCAATCGTCTTGCCAGAACCTCACGCATCGCTCCGACATCATTTATTCCCTCAATAGATTGCACTTTGAATTTTCTGTATTTAGCTGTATCAATAGATCCATCTATTGATACGACCATTGATGCTACCATGTGCTCACCACTTATATGAGAAATATCATATGCTTCAATTCTTGTATTTGTTTTTTGAAGTAATTTATTTTCTTCTTTTTTAATAAGAGCAATATCCTGAATATGCTCCAATGCAAAAATTTGTCGTTTTACCTTGTCGGCTTTTTCAAATTCTTCTTCTTTAGCCCACTGCTTCATTTCCTTATTTAAATTTTTTAATAACTTCTTCTTTCTTCCAGATAAAAAGAAAGAAATATTTCTCATATTTTTTTTATATTCTTCAAGCGTAATTGCATCAGCATAAGGACCTGGACAAAGTCCTATTTGATATGAAAGACAGCCTTTTTCACTCTTTTCAGCTCTATTATGAAATGGAAATATCTTACGAATAATTTTTAAAGCTATCCGCATCTGATCACGAGAAGTATATGGACCAAATATTTTCCCTCTTTTATAAATTGATGTCTGAAATTTTTCTTTATCAAAATCTGTTTTGTGCATTATCAAAACACGCGCAAACTCTTCATACGTAATAACAAAATAAGAAAAACTCTTATCGTCCTTCCCTTCAATATTGTATTTTGGTTGATACTGTTTAATAAGTTCGGCCTCCAGTAACAATGCCTCAATCACACTGTCAGTTTCTACAATCTCAACATCAGAAGACTCTAAAACTAACCTCTCAATCCGCTCACCTCTAGTATCCTGACCACTAAAATATTGCCTAACTCTATCACGGAGACTTGTAGCCTTCCCCACATACAAAACAGTTTTTTGCACATCCAAAAACTTGTACACACCTGGTGTTTTGGGAAAATTTTCAAGTTTTCTATATAATTTTGATATAATATATTTTTAAAAAATATTGACTTTCTATAAATTTGAGCATAACATACTTCAGAGCACTTTAACATATATGATTTTTATATATTCAACATAAGCTTTTTCTTGAAAGGAGATTTTGATATGACTTTACAAAGTTATTTTAACACACGCATTATTGAAGCCCTGATTTCAAAAGATGGTAAATTCTGTAAAGTTTTTTTCAACATTAATGGATTTATAATTATAAAATATTATTCAATTTCTTATAATGAATGTTACGAGATTACACAATCAAAAAAAATACAAGATATTGAAATAATATTACTGCGCAACTGTATATCATTCTGTAACTCACTTTTCATTGAATGTGGTGATATTTTATACATCGCCAGAAAAAGAATTTTACGAAGAAAATTATCTGCTATTTTATATACCATTTTGCGCACTGATACAACTAAGGATTGTTTACGTGGACCTGCATTCGCAATAGCGTATACTATTAATTTCTATCTTAAAGATATAGACTGTATTGATAGTGCTGATATAAAATATATTGTAAAAAGATTATTACAAAGAAAGCGTTCACCATCACCAGAAGAAACTCTTGTCAAATTGACTGTCCTAACTAAATTAGCTAATTCCATGAAATTTAGCGGGACTCAGTGTTTTATATTTCAAACACATAAACATATTGAAAAATTAACATATTTTTAATCGAAAAACCGACTTTATTTATACAAATAAAGTCGGTTTTAAATTTCTATTTTTTTAACATTTGTCATGCCTACACCGACAGGAATTCTCTAAATTTATTTACCCAAATCTAATTCTTCACTAATTCCAATTTGATCTAAGAATGATTGTACGTGACTTACTACTATCATTGCACCTTCATATTCTTTCAATGCTTTAGCAATGACTGGTATATGACGAAAGTTAATATGATTTGTTGGCTCATCAAGTATGAGAAGTCCAGGCTCAAGTAGAACTAGTTGTGCAAATGCTACAAGTCCTTTTTGTCCTTCTGACAAACTTCCAATTTTTGCATCCATTACATCTCTACCAAGTAAAAACATACTTGCAACTGAACGCATTTTTTCTTCACTTTCAATTTGCATTACATTTATAAGTGCATTAAATACTGTATCGTCAAAATTCAATGTTGAAAAATCTTGTCTATAATATCCCACTCGCACTTCATCCAAGATAGTAGCTCCTTCTGTATTATTTTCAGCCAATCTTTCTAACAATGTTGTCTTGCCTATTCCATTGGGACCTTTTAATAATAAATGCTCTCTTTTTCTCAAAATTATATTTACTTGCTTTTCTGTTGGTTCATGATTTTTCATTACATTTACAGAAGTGATTGTGATGACATTTCCTACAAAATCAGATTGTGCTGGAATTGTAAAATTACGAATAGTCTTATCCTCCTGACGAACATCAACTTTGTCCTCTTCCATTTGCTCAATCTCATCGCGCATCTTTTTTGCAACTAATCGCATTTTACCTCCCTTATTTGCAAAATAGTTCATTTTTTCCTTATTATCCTTAATCTTTTTTGCAAATTGTGCATTTTTCATATTTTCTCTCTCAATCTGAGCTTTAATATCCTCTACTACAACATAATAATCACCTACGTACTGTTCAATTTTATGTGTAAATACATCTAAATACAAAACTCCATCTGTAAACATATTCAAAAAATCAGCATCATGAGAGATTACAACACAAGTCTTTTCATACATCATGAGAAATGTAAGTAAATGTCCCACACCGTCATCATCTAAATTATTTGTAGGTTCATCTAAAAGTAAAATATCTGGATCTTGAATAAGAGCAGAAGCAAGAAGAAGTCGCGCTTGCTGTCCTCCTGAAAAGGCAGATAGCAATTTATCTTCTGGCAATGAAAGATTTACAGCCTTCATCACTTCCTCAATATTTCGATCTAAATCATAATCTTCTCCTGTGAAATAAATATCAAAAAACTCACGAAGATTTAATTTCATTTGTTCCCGAGGAATGACTTGCTGTGCACATGCAACTGTTTGTCCATCGTCAATATAAATATGTCCAGTTGTTGGTTTTGTCTTTCCCATTAAAAGATTGAAAAGTGAAGTTTTACCTGCACCATTTTGTCCCATTAGAGCAACTTTAAGCCCCTTTCGCAAAGCAAATGATGCCTCGTTAAGAATTACTTTTCCATTATCATATTCAAAATCAACATCACTAAAGCGAATTGCTACATCATTTTTTGCCATATTTTTTTAGTTTAAAAGTTTGTAAAATTATTGCATCATTGCGAGTACTACCACATCTTTACCACACAGCGAAGCAATCTCGTTAAGAACATTTATTTACTTACTAAGCTTACTTCGTCGTACCTCCTCGCAAAGACAAAACACACTGAACATCTAGCATACATCAAAAATAATGTTTTTGCAATCATTATTTAAGGCTATGTTGCTACGTAACAAGTGCTTATTTTTTCTTCAAAACTTCTTTCAAGTATTTTGGGCACATTTAATAATTTTCACTGTAGAGAATCCTAGTTTGTACCTAAATAAAAACTAATTAGCCAGAAAATCAGAATGTATTTCAACGTAACCAGGCCATGTCTGCTCACAGATATAACCATACGGCTTTGATTTCAAATCAATTTCACACTTATAACCACATTCGTAAGGATGTCCCGAGAAAGCACCTTTATTGAAATGTGCTGCTTTTACACACTCTTCATAACTTGAATACTGATCAATTACCTTTAATGAAGAAAGATTAGTTGGAATATTTTTACCATCAACAAGAAGAGATGACCTTGAATCAATGAACAAAGACCATTTTTTTTTCCGAACTAGTACATCCAGTAAAAAATAAAATAACAACTAACAAAAAAATATATTTATATTGCATTTCTTTCTATTATAATTTATTTTTACAAAAATAACATTTTGTATTTTCATTGTATCATATGAAAAAAAACTTTCCCAATAAATATCTTATGGGATTTAGTATTACTGAAAAAATTTGTATTATTTTTTCTTCAAAACTTCTTTCAAATATTTTGCAGTATAAGATTCTTTGTGATACTTAATAACTTCTTCTGGTGCTCCAGCTACAATTACCTTCCCACCACCTACACCACCTTCTGGACCCATGTCTATTATCCAGTCTGCTGATTTTATTACGTCCATGTTGTGTTCTATTACTACGACGCTATTTCCTTTATCTACAAGTCTTTTGAGTACATTTAATAGTTTTGCTACGTCTTCAAAATGTAGTCCTGTTGTTGGTTCATCTAGTACATACAAAGTTTTACCTGTTGCTTTTTTGGCAAGTTCCGTAGCAAGCTTTACCCTCTGAGCTTCTCCTCCTGACAGAGTTGTTGCACTTTGACCGAGGTGGATGTAGCCTAATCCTACATCTTGCAAAGTTTTTACTATATTATAAATTGCTGGATATGCTTCAAAAAATTCCACTGATTCATTTACTGTCATATCTAAAACTTCAGCAATATTTTTATCTCGATATTTTATCTGCAATGTTTCGCTATTATATCTCTTGCTACGACAAACATCACATGGCAAAAATACGTCTGCCATAAATTGCATCTCAATCTTCAGATACCCATCACCACTACAATTATCACATCTTCCACCTTTAACATTAAAACTAAATCGTCCAGGTTTATATCCACGAGCTTTAGCTGCTTTTGTATTTGAAAATATTTCTCGTATTGGAGTAAATAATCCTGTGTAAGTTGCTGAATTTGAACGAGGTGTTCTACCTATTGGACTTTGATCTATCATTATCACTTTATCCAAATATTCAAGTCCTAGTATTTCTTTATGTTTACCTGGTCTCGTAACACTTCTCATCAACTTGTTTGCAGCGCCTTTATATAAAATATCCTCTACAAGTGTTGATTTACCACTACCTGACACACCTGTCACAACAGTCATCATGCCAAGCGGAAACTCAGCAGTTATCCCTCGTAAATTATTTTCTCTTGCTCCACGCACTGTTAATATTTTTTTACCTTTAATATTATGACGAACTTCTGGCACTTCTATAAATTTTTCTCCTCTTAGATATTGTGCTGTGAGTGATTTCTTATTTTCTATCACTTTTTCTGGCGTATCTGCAGCTACTATCTGACCACCACGACGCCCAGCACCTGGACCAATATCCACCAAAAAATCAGATGCTCGCATGGTTTCTTCATCATGCTCGATTACTAGAACTGTATTGCCCAAATCTCTAAGATATAATAATGTTTCAAGTAATTTAGCATTATCACGAGCATGCAGTCCAATTGATGGCTCATCAAGAATATACAAAACACCAACTAACTGTGAACCAATTTGACTAGCAAGTCTTATCCTCTGTGCTTCTCCACCTGATAGTGTATGTGCACTCCGTGAAAGTGTCAGATATCCGAGTCCCACTTTATCTAAAAAGCTCAGTCTTGAAATTACTTCTTTGATAATTCTATCTCCTATAATTTTTTCTTGTGTATTTAGTTTTAATTTCTCAAAAAACTTTACAGTATCGGTAATTGTCATTTGAGAAACATCATTAACATTTTTTCCACCAACTCTAATCCAGCTTACTTCTTTTTTATATCTACTTCCTTTACACGCACTACAAGGTTTACGAGACATATATTGTTCTATGTCTTTACGTACATTATCAGATTCTGATCTTTTATATCTATCCTCAAGAAATCCTACGATTCCTTCCCACTTAATATTAAACTTCCAAGTGCTTCCTCTCTTGCTACGCAAGCTAATTGCAATTTCATCTGGATCTTCGTCTCCATAAATCAAAATATCAAACTCTCTATCAGTTAAATCTGAAAGTCGTTTATTATCAGGTATGTGATAATGCTGCAAAACTGCATGAAAAATCGCACCATAATATGAATTTGATTTTTTATTGCTCCAAGGTAAAACACCTCCCTGAGCTATTGTTTTGTTCAAATCTGGCACAGCTAAATTATAATCAATTTCCTTTTTTGTTCCCAATCCTTCACAGGCCGTACAAGCTCCATATGGAGAATTAAAACTAAAGAGTCTTGGTTCTAAATCTGGAAATTCAATCTCTGGGTGATCCGGGCATGCAAACTTTTGATTGAAAGTTTGTATATTTTTTCCAGTTTTCACTTGTACCAATCCATCTGCAATCTTAAGTGATATTTCCACAGCTTCAAAAATACGAGAAATATTTTCCTCAGTTGCTGTCATACTATCAACCACAATATCAATATCATGTTTTTTGTGTCTATCAAGTTTTAGTTTATCAGCCTCATCAAGATTTTGAAGTTCACCATCAATGTATGCTTCTAAAAATCCTCTATCCCAATAATCAGAAAATAATTTCAAATAGGTCCCCTTACGAGAACGCACTACGGGTGCACAAATTTCTATTTCTTTATTTTGTCCATCAATAATCTGTGAAACAATTTCATCAGTAGAAAGTACGGCGATAGGTTCATCACATTTCGGACAATATGGTATACCAATTTTTGACCACATAAGTCTCAAATAATCATGCACTTCTGTAACTGTACCGACAGTTGAACGAGGATTGTGTGAAGTAGTTTTTTGATCAATGCTAATAGCTGGAGAAAGTCCTTCTATCATATCTACATCAGGCTTATCCATCTGCCCAAGAAACTGCCGAGCATAGCTAGACAAACTTTCCAAGTAACGTCTCTGCCCCTCCGCAAAAATAGTGTCAAAAGCAAGCGTAGACTTCCCACTACCAGAAAGTCCCGTAAAAACCACAAAAGCATCCCGAGGAATAGTAAGATTAATATTCTTAAGGTTATGCTCTCTCGCACCTTTTATAACTATTTGATTTTTCTTATTATCTTTTTTCATAGTCATAATAGTATATACAAAAAATACTCATTTATCAATAGTTAACTTATTTCAAAATGACCCCTATATTACTATAAGGGTCATTAATTTCAAATTGTCTTTATGTTATTTTTGTTCTAATAAGCTCACAAGCAATCTAACTGGTGAACCTTTTGCACCTTTTGCTAGTTGTTCGTCAAAAACTGCTGTCATGGTCGGTGCTATATCTATATGCATCCAACTTTTGTGATCTTTGGCAAAATGTTTCAAGAATGCTGCAGCTGTTATTGATCCTCCATAACCTGGCTTTTGTTTTGTGTTGATGTTTGATATATCTCCATGTGTCCCTGATATTTCCACATCATACTCATCCCAAAGTGGCAACCTCCAAGCATAATCTCCTGTTTTTTCAGCTGTTTCTAATGTTTTCTGTGCTAATTCTTCATCTTGCGTAAATATAGCACTTGCCCGCTCTCCTAATGCTGCTAGAGCTGCTCCTGTAAGTGTTGCTACATCTATAATTGTACTAGGTTTGTACATCTTTGCATAAGTAAGTGCATCTGCAAGGATAAGTCGCCCTTCGGCATCAGTGTGTCCTACTTCAACATGAGTCCCGTCCATCATCGTTATGATATCTCCTGGACGGAAACTACTTCCGCCTGGCATATTCTCTACAACTGGTATCAATACAACAATATTTTTATTTATTTGCAATTTTGATGCAGCCACTATAGCTGAAATTACTGCAGCAGCTCCACTCATATCCATCATCATCTCCAACCCATATGGATGTGGCTTAGTATCTATTCCACCTGTATCAAATGTTACACCCTTACCCACCAAAACAGTTGGTTTAGTAGTTGGGTTTGTCCCCGTGTATTCCAAAACTATAAATCTTGATTGAAATGAACTACCTTGTCCCACAGCCAATACTCCGTTCATCTTTTTTCTACGCATTTGTTTTTCATCTAAAACACGCATTTTAATCTTTGTTCCCTTCACTGCTTTTCTAGTTGATGCTACCAATGTTGTAGGTGTCATATCAGCTCCTGGTGTATTTGCCATGTCACGACAAAAATTAATTTGTGTTGCAATTGTCACACCCTTTCTTATATCTTGTCTCTTAAGAGTTTTGTCAGCTTTATTTGCAATTACCACAATTTCAGTTACATCTCCCCAACCTTCTTTTGGTTCTGTCTTGTATTTTGTAAACTCATAATGTGCCATGTAAGCCGCCTCTGCAAAAGTTTGACCCAAATTTTCTCCTAAATTATCAAAATTAACTAAATCTCCCCACACAATCTCAATACGATTCATATCATATTTCTTTGCTTCTCTTACAATTGTACGAACCAAAATAATCCACTTACGACGTGTCATATCTTCTCTCTTTGGAACTTTAACTTCCAAAGCCTCCGCTTTTCCATTTATCACAAATCTGTTCTCTCTAGCTTTTTCATTAAATATTACGCAAGTACATTTTTTGCGTGATAATTTTTTATCTACTACTGTTATTTTCATAAACGTATGACTTTATGTGAATTATATGTATTTCTACTTCCATTAAAGAATCTTTTACTTGTTTAGTCAACTAAGATTTCCTCTTTTTATAAAAAATTATTTTGCAAACCAAACATCCTCAAATCCATCTTCAATAAAATATTTAATTGCTAGGGCTGATAATCCTGTTATGTGTGGATCGGACTCTTGCATTCCATTTTCAATCCAACCACCATTTACTCGTTGATGTGCGGCAATTTTTTCTATCCAGTTATATTTTATATTTTCTTTTTCTCCTGCCCAATATAACACAACCACTCTTTCTGCAAATAGATCACTAAATAAAGTATCACCTCGTTGAGCTATCTGTATATCTATAATGACAGCCTTCATTTGACCTAAAAGTATATCATCATCCATACATTCCAAGGAATTTAGAAAAAGCAATCCTATTAAATAATGAGTATCTCCATACCCTCCCACAAAATCTCTTGCTTCTTTTAATTTTTCAAAATCAGAATAATCATATTTTTGTATATCACAAAATAAAGCTTCTAATAGAACGTCATCTGTTGGATCAGTCATCACATTAGTATATTTTTTTTCTATACTTCCACTATTTTTTGCATATTTAGTATCACTAATATCTAATAACCTCATAAAAGGATCTTCCTCAAAAGCATTTTTAGTACCAATAGCTGATTCTGGCCATAACCAATTAAACATTATACGTTCATCTGTTTGAAAAGACTTTTCATAATTTACAAAATAATTTCTAGAATCTTCTAATGTATTCGCAAAATAATATTTCTTCACAGTCTTGATAAAAAAACTATTATGTTGATTGATACTAAATATTATAAAATCAACAACTAATAAAATACTAACAAATATTAGAATTATAAAAACTTTTTTATGTATAATGTTATTTTTCATATTTAAATAATACCAAATTTCATTAAAATTAAAAGGAGACCACTGTAATCTCCTTTACGTATTATATCTCCCATTAAATCTGTTCAATTTTGTTACATTACTAAAGTATTATTTTAATTTATCAGCTAAATACTTTTGAAGATTTTCAAGGTTTACATTTTCTTGTTCCATAGTATCACGATTTCTTACTGTAACTATACCTGTTTCTAGTGTATTAAAATCAATTGTTACACAGTATGGAGTTCCAATTTCATCTTGACGACGATAACGTTTTCCTACATTTCCATTATCATCAAACTCACACATGTATTGCATTTTTAGTTCATCAAACACTTCTCGTGCTTTTGCTACAAGCTCTGGTTTATTTTTCATAAGTGGAAACACTGCAACTTTTACTGGCGCTAGATTTACAGGTAATTTCAAAACTGTTCGTGACTTTCCTTCTCCCAAATCCTCCTCTACATAGGAATCTGTAAGCACTGCCAAAAATGTTCTATCAACTCCAACAGACGTTTCTACTACATGAGGTACAAAAACTTCATTTGTTTGTGGATTTCTATATTCCAATTTCTTTCCAGAATGTTTCGCATGTTGAGTTAAATCATAATCACCTCTTGCATGCACACCTTCAAGCTCTTTAAAACCAAATGGAAACTTGTACTCAATGTCCCATGCAGCTTTTGCATAAAAAACAAGATTTTCATGCTCGTGCCATTTCAAATTTTCTTCTTTGATTCCCAAGTCGAGATAATACTGCCATCTTTTCTCTCTCCACTGTTCATACATTTCCATAGCATCATCAGGATGTACAAACATCTGCATCTCCATCTGTTCAAATTCTCGTTTACGGAAAATAAATTGCCGTGCAGTAATCTCATTTCTAAAAGCCTTACCAACCTGTGCAATTCCAAAAGGAACTTTCACACGAGTTGAATCCATTACATTTTTAAAATTAATATAAATACCCTGACAAGTTTCACCTCTTAAATATGTAGGCTCTTTATCCCAATCTCCTGTAAAATTTCCTAGATTTGATTGTACAAGTAAATTAAAGTTTTTTGATTCAGAAAAATCACTACTCCCACACTTTGGACAACGTAATTTTTCTTTATTCTCCACCAATAGAATGTTAATCTCTTCTTCTGTCATTTTCTCATCAGCAAATACCCCAGCATCTTCCAAAAGATGGTCAACTCTCACACGAGAGTGGCACTGCTTACATTCAGAAAGTGGATCACTAAATCCACCCACATGCCCAGAAGCTTCCCATACCTTTGGATGCATAAAAATACTACTATCAAGTCCTACAATATTATCATTCTCCTGTACCATAGCTTTCCACCAAGCTTCTCGAATATTTTTAGCAAGTTCAGTACCATAAGGACCAAAGTCATAAACAGCAGCAAACCCACCATAAATTTCACTAGAACCAAATACAAAACCACGTCGCTTCGCAAAACTCACTATTTTTTCCATTAATTTATCATCTTTTTTTTCCTCACTCATAATTTCATTATTTAAGAATTATTTTATAATCATCAACTTCACTTATATCTTTAAGACCATCAACATGTACATGTTCTTCTGACCATTTATTTAATAATTTTTCTTTAGCCTTATCCACATCTTCTGCAACAACAAATTCTAGTTTATGCTCTTCCACAATATTTCCCGTAAGTGCTTTCCCTAAAAAACCTACAAAAAGTTTCATGATATTCTGCCTTTAAAATAAAAACTCGTCCTGATAATTCCAAAATTTACTTTGAAATAATCAGGACGAGTATCAAGCCCGCGGTTCCACCTGTGTTTTTGAATAACTATTTATCCAAACTCTCTATAATTGTAATTTCCATCCATAGGCACGCCACTACCTATCAGTAATATACTTAATATATCATCAATTTCTAAAAAGTCAATCTGTAATTCCCATTTTAAAACAAACAAAAATGGTAACATTGTACCATTTTTTGTTTCTGTCTTTGTTTTTATTTTTATTTTTGTAGGTGTTTTTTATGGGCGGTTGTTTTAAAAAACAAAAAGTGAGTCGAGGCTACCTAAACGCCTTTACTCACCCGTTATAAATACATTATAGCATGATTTTTAGCC
>SWBW01008046.1_pt1 | contig 68807 bp, 32 predicted proteins | sample 4693041 | NCBI WGS metagenome assembly SWBW01 (sample SAMN10267271, study PRJNA491770) | bioreactor metagenome | isolation source: DHS bioreactor inoculated with marine methane seep sediment | place: Japan: Omine Ridge, Nankai Trough | collected 2006-05-06 | reverse complement strand
CCCCCCAACCAGGGAAAGTTCCCTTTTTATGCGAGGCAATTACCTTACCACTATGCACTGAGTAAATTGGTGTTGCCCCTGCGGCAGCCTGTTTCGGATGCAAGTCGATTCCATCGTGTCCATAGTATACAACCTGTCCATCGCAAACACTGCTTGTTGCAGGAGGCTGACTTCCCCCAACTGAACACCAGCCGTCTGAGTAATGGTTGTTGTAGTGTTGAGTGATACGCATCTCATCCATAGGCATTATCTGTGGTGACTGGAAATCACCGACTGGAATGTCCTCTAAGTGGAGCTCCTTACAAAATCCGCTACCAATTGTGTCAGCCAAGCCAACAGAAATGCTTAACCATGTTGCCAAGAACATACAGAAACCTGCCACGTAATTCATCTTGTGTCTCCTTTGTTAACGCTTCGAAACTTTTTGCCCTGTCCTGATATTGGAGGTTTATAAACCTCCCAATTCTTGCTCGTTGATATTTCTATCCAGCTTCTTGAACTCGAACGCCAGTGACGATAATATTTCACTTATCGCCCCCTGACTGGCAACATAATCTCCTTCAAAATTTAACGCTACGATGAATTGAGGATGTTGAAAGAATATTTCAACTACTTCGTCTGTTTTGTTCCTCCATGTCCCAAAATACTTAAGAACCTGTACCATATATCCTTCCATGTCTGTTGTGCTCTTGTGGAACCCCCTTTGGCAGTCACTAAATATGTTGTACTTTGAGTGTTCTGCGGCGCTGGGACAATACTGATGCTCATAAAGCTCATCTCTCAGCTGTGCTGGATCGTCAGCTTTGGGTCGAATCTCTATGTTGATAAAGCTGGATGTGAATTTTGTGCTGGTTGAGCGCAAGTAACCGGGATAGCTGGGGCTCGGTTCCCACCCCTCTGGTACATTGAATGTGGGTAACCACATTGGTTCGTCTAGCCTGATATAGTTGTCTGGGAGCTCCTTTTGTTCGGGGGCTTGGTCGATTGTCGCCTCTTCTTGTGTTGCTGACATAGTTTCCCCTGGAGAGCATCCCCCAATTAGAAGCCACGTAACCAAGGCAATCGAAATGGTGAGTAAGCGCATATGTTTTCCTTTAGATTTGAGCTATCAATGAACGAACCTGATTGTTAGTTCACATGAGACTGTATATTGTGGAGATGAATTCAGACTGAAATTTTTATAAATTTTGCATACATTTTCTGCAAGCTGGGCAAAATAGGCTTTTTTCCTTGATTTTTGTTGACAGCAATAGCAAAACACATATATATTCATGCTCGACTTCGTATCATTGCATTTCCTGCCGTGATTCTGAAAATTTGGGGTTTTTAGGTAGAAGTCGTTAACTATTTCATAATACAAAGACAATTAGTAAAAAAACTCGCATTAATACTTACATCACAGCTCCTCAGGTTCGACTTATTGATGAAAATGATGAACAACTCGGAGAAGTGACAAGGGATGAAGCTCTGCGCATGGCGCAAGAGAAGGATCTGGATTTAGTCGAAGTGGCCCCGCTGGCCAAGCCTCCGGTCTGTAAAATCCTTGATTATGGAAAGTATGTATATAGACAACAGAAACAGGAGCAGAAACACAAGAGAAGGCAGAAAAAGACTGAGATGAAGACTATTCGACTGAGTTTGCGCATTGATGACCACGACTTAGATACGAAAGCAAAGCGCGCAAGAAAATTTCTGGAAGAAAATAATAGCGTAAAGGTTATACTAATGTTTAAGGGAAGAGAAAATGCCCATGAAGATCTGGGCAGAGGAAAAATAGATGACTTTTTTGAAAGAGTTAAGGAGGTTGGCACGATTGAGTCACCACCAAAGAAACAAGGAAATTCTATAAATATGATATTAATTCCAACTAAATCCAACACAAATGAAGCAGAAAAGTAATAGTGGGCTGAAGAAAAGAGTGAAAATTACTGGTACCGGTAAAATCAAATTCTGTAAGTCCTGCAAAAAACATCTTTTAGTAAAGAAGTCTAAACGACAGAAAAAGGCCAATAAATTTGGGAAGATTGCTTCTTCCAGCGATGCAAAGTGGATAAAGAAGATGCTTACATAGTAATTTAATTCTAATAAATCATGACACGAGTAAAGAGAGGTGTTGCTACCAAGAAAAAGCACAATAAATTGAAAAAACTAGTAAAGGGCTATTCAAGCATAGCTACTTCACGAGTTAAATGGGCGAAAAACTTCGCAGCCAAGGCTGGTCAGAACAGTTACATGGGCCGCAAGCTTAAAAAGAGACAGTTTCGAGCATTGTGGATTACTCGAATCAATGCATCTTGTCGTGCAGAGGGGATTAGTTATTCTAGACTGATTTCTGGGATGCTAAAGGCAAAGATTGCAGTAGACAGGAAAATGCTCTCAGAGCTGGCTGTCACTAATCCAGAAATATTCAAGGAAATTGTGGAGAAGGCAAAAGCGTCTGTCTAATCATAATTTCTACACTAAGCCCTGACTCTGAACGTTATACAATTGAAAAGCCCCGCATATGCGGGGCTTTATTTTGTTTTAGCCTCTTTTTTTTCAAATCTGTGTTTTGCCAGGCCCGGCAAAGATCCTCTTTTGTGTTTTTTGTAACCCACCAGCTGTGTGGCTTACTGGTGGCCAGTATTATCCATGACAACTCAATTGACAATTACCCAACTCTACTTTTCCGACTAGTCCACCGCTAGTTTAGGTTAAACTAATGCGAAGAATCGGCGGGAGCAAAACTCATCTTGCTAAATTGGCTGATTGTTTAATACTCGTCTATCTCTATGCTTTTAATGCTGAGAGGGGAAAGTGGCTTATCTTGGAAACCTGTTTCAACTGTTGAAATAGCGTCCACGACATCTTGTCCTTCGAACACTTGCCCAAAAACACTGTGTAGATTATTCAGGTGTGGAGTTCCTTCTTCTGCTGTCACAATAAAGAATTGGCTGCCATTAGTGTTGGGTCCGCCGTTTGCCATAGAAAGCGTGCCCTTTAAATGCTTTAATTTGCTGGAGAACTCGTCCTCAATCATTGTCCCAGGGCCCTTGTAGCTGTGTCCGCCCGTTCCATTTTGTGCGGTAAAGTCTCCTGTTTGAATCATGAAGTCATCTATGATCCGATGGAATGGCACTCCATCATATTTGCCTGCTTTGGACAATTCAATGAAATTCTTGGTGGTTTCTGGAACTTCTTCGGTAAATAACTTGATTTTGATGCTTCCTTTGTCTGTTTCTAGAGTCACAATAGTGTCTCCGCTGTTTGGGCCTGCTGTCTGCATATTACTTGGTGTGTTAGTGGATATTGATGGGGGATTAGTTGTGCTGGAGTCTTCTTTTTCAGCATCTACGGGCGATTTCTGGTATCCACCTATCGCGACAATGGAAAGAAGCGCTCCCGTCCCTAAGCCTACTATGATTAGTTTATTCATGGAAAGAGTTAATTATACGACTGCAAAATAGTGCCCTCTGCAACAACATTTTTCAAGTGACAATTCGTTGCTGACAGTATAAACTCACATATGGAAAAACTTCATATATGTCAATTTTCTTTAAAAACATCGTAGGGCATCAAAGGCAACTTCAACTTTTGGAGACTGATTTGGCGAATGACAATCTTGCACATGCATATTTGTTAGCAGGTCCTGGTGATTTGGGCAAATTTATGGTGGCACAATGTTTTGCTAAAGCTGTGCAAACGAAAGATTTAGATGACGAACAAGCTTTCCAAACCGCGGGACAAATTGATCGGGGAATTCACTCTGATACTATAGTTTGCGGGAAAAAACCGGAGGAGGAGAGTATAAAAATTGCTGAAATTCGCTCTCTTCTAAATAATTTACAGATGACTGGCGACAGCTGGAAAAGGATATTGGTCATTGAAGATATTGACCGAATGAGCACCGAAGCAGCCAATGCCATGTTAAAAATGTTGGAGGAACCTCCCCGCAAAGTGCTTTATATTTTTACGTCATCTAACCCCCACGCGCTTTTGGACACTATCCTTTCCAGAGTCCGCAAAATTGACTTTCAATTAATGCCATCGGCTGAATTGTTTCGTGCTTTAAAATTACGTTTCCGACTGGAGGACGAGTCTAAAATATATAGAGTAGTCGAGCTTGCCCTGGGAAGAGTTGCAAAAGCTATCAAATTGTTGGAAACAAAAGAGCATTTACAAGCATATGAGGATTTTTTTACTGAAATAAGTGGCTTTTTGAAAGACAGAAACATTGCTTCTGGCTTTTCTTTAATTTCACAAATTCATTCCGACCCAGTTTTGATCCAGGTTTTTTTAGAGACTGTCTCGATTGTCTTGCGCGCAGACCTGAAGCAGGCTGCTCAAGATGACAATCGTGCAAATCTGTCGTTAGCGGTTAAAAGATTACAAAAATTATTTGAAGTAAAGGCTTTGTCGGAGACTAATTCGAATAGTCGTCTATTATTAGAGAACTTTATCTTGAACTTATGATTGATGTGTTATTGGCCCTGTTAAGTCTCCTGGCTCTATTAATTTTATTCTCTCGCAGATTGTATTTGCTGGAAAAATCTGCATTGTTTGGCAAAATGGTTTTAAAGAGGGGATTGAAGTTGCCAACCAGATTAACCAAGGAAGATGTGGAAGTCACCGCCAAGGAAATGATTCCGGATCCTTCTACCGTGGACGCAAAACTTCGCGTTAAAGGGGCAAACCATTTCAAAAAGGCTGAGTTGGCCCTGAAGGATGGTAATTTGGAAGAAGCAGAGAAGCTTTATATTAAGGCAATCGCAATGGACCCCTCTCATACAGAAGCTCATGCTAAACTTGGAATGATATATTTGAATCAGGAACAGTATGGTAAGGCGGAGTTGATTTATCGAAAACTGATTTTGGCAATTACTGATGACCCTGTCTATTATAGTAATTTAGGACTGTCTCTGTTTCATCAGGAAAAATATATGGAGGCAAAGGAATTTTATGAAAAGTCTATTGAGTTGGACGATACTCGCCCAGGTCGTTTTTATAGTCTTTCCCGAATTAATCATTTGTTGGATGATTTAGATCAAGCATTTATACATATTGAAAAAGCCTTATTATTGGATCCTGATAATGTGGACTATGGACTTACAATTGCAGAATGGCACATGGAAAAAGACATGCATATTGAGGCGCGCAAAGTGCTTGAAACAATTATTGAACATTGGCCGGATAATCAAGAAGCCAAAGATATGTTGAAACAATTGTCTGTAGACAAAGATGATGATCAGAAAAAAAGTGAGGCAGAACCGAGTAACCATTAAGCTTCGGGAGGGCTTCCTTCTCCAACCAATATACGGTTTGAGGTAGCGCGATATGCGCTATAGATTTTTTCTACTGTTTCTTCTCCGTTCTTGGTGATTATTCTGTCCCAGCTTGCGTCGAAACCAGTGTGAGCACTTTCGATTTGTTTTCGGACTCCTGGGGGAAGTGTTTTTGTGGGGATAAGCTTGGTTCCACCTGCGCCTCTCCAGTTTCCTTGCCAGTAATTTTCTATGCGGACATCTCGGCCATCGTGGGTTCCGAAAAAATTAATGTATGCATGGTCGCCTTCTACGAAGGTTTGAATCAAAAGATGACCAGATGTATCATTTAACATTTTTAAGTCCTTAACGCCGGGATAAATTGTTGAGTCTAAACCATACCCGTCAATTTGCGCATAATAACTGACGGCATAGGAGTGGGGTGACCTGTCCACTATGGGTAGTCCAGAGAAAAGTCCGGCTTTGTACATGGTCGATGAAACCTGACAAATTCCTCCCCCATATTCAGGTATAGTTCCCTCGGCCTTGATCACCAACTCTAATTTGTATCCAGTTGAGCCGTCTACTTCACCTAGATTGGTGTTGAATGAAAATGTTTCGCCTGGCTTTATGAGTAACCCATTGAACCTATCCATTCCAACGGCAATATTGTGACGACGATTTGATGGTGATCCGGAAAAAGTGGTGTGCCCTGTTCCTAACAAAGATTCAACCCCCAGCTCTTGTAGTTCTTCATCTGTCTCAACAGTAGCTTCAATTTTATTAACTTCTAAAGTAACTTCTTGGTCTAAAGAATTGGTGGCCATTTCTAAATCATTGATGAGTTTTTCTTTATTAACCTCTTCTCCGTTGATTGCCCTTCCCTCAAAAACAATTTCTCCCTTTTCGTTGTGAAAAATTTTAAGATGAGAAACGGCAGTTTCTGCATTGTTAAAGACTTCCTCCTGGAGAGCGCTCTTTAATAATTCGGGGGTAATGGTAATGATTATTTGATCATTGTTTTTTCTGAACGTTATCAAATCAAGATGCTCCATAGGTCTAAACTTCCATTCTGCCTCTTTGTACTTAATTATGATTTCATTCTCTAATTTGAGCTGCAAGTCTGACAGATTGGTCTCAAGATCCTTCATGGTCACCTGGGGTGATTCTTGTAGAGTCAACACGGGAATCTCTTCCGTACTAAGCTGATAAACTCTGTTTGTTATATTCTTTTGCAGGTTGGCTTGATTGACAATAATCCCTTCTTTTTCTGGAACCATTATTATAGTGCCGGCTTCGGTTATGTTTAATTTGGCAGATTTTGCTCTTTGGTTTTTTAGTCCTAGTTTTTCTTCAAGCAAGTTGAAAATGAGTTGGTCATCTTTTTGGAAAAAAGGAACAATGTCTCGATCCATAATAGTCGAAGCGAGCAATGTTAAATAATTATCACGCTTAATTTGGAAATAGGGGACTGCTTCAATAGTTTTGTCAGTAAGTAGAGTGACTTTAAGGTCGTTGAGTGGTATGGCGATTCGCTTGTCCTGATGCTGGAATATAAAGCTCTGTTGTTGAAAATTCTCGAATCTATTTGCAACGTTGTTGCGGGCCTCGGAAATTGGCATGAAGCTGTAGTCCATTTTGGATATGGCTACCCGTGGTAGCACACGATCATGTGAAAACGCTTCCACTCCGATTATTCCAGCTGCAATTGTGCAAAGAACAATTACGGTAATTAATAGTTTGACCATCCTTCTGTTAAAATTGCGCCAGAATGATTTCCACTTCTTGGTTAGGTATTTGACCGGAGCCCCAAGAATAATAATTTTATCTGTTTGTTTTCCGTTTTCTGACTGGCTCTCTTCAATAGCCTTTTCTAAGATTGTTGAAAACGACTTGTTTTCCTTTGTTAGTATTTTCTTTGAGTCGGTCTTTTTTTCGGGGTGTTTTTTTGACTCGTGCTTGGGATTTTTTAAGGCTGTGGCTTTTTGGGTGGGCGTGTTTTTTGCAGAGGCTTTCTGGCCGCTCTTTGATTTGCTCTTCCCTTCTGTATGCTGTGCCTTGGCCGGCTCAGTGATTTTACGGTCAGAAGACTTTTTCTTGTTTTTCCTTTTATTCTTGCTCATTAATCACTTAATTATTTGTCTTCTGGAATTACTTTGCCACCAAATTGTGTAGACTTTTTACTTTCCACATTAATTCTTCCTTCTTTTTTTTTTGTGAACGGTTTGATTATTTTGCCCGCCGTCATGTTAAATATTTTTTTGGCACCATGGACAACCTTATTGGTTTCTTTGCCAATTTCCTTTCGCGTCTCACTTCCCTTTTTAGGAGCGAGGCTCACCCCAAGTACTGATCCGATGGCGCCTCCAACGATCATACCCATTAGAATTTTTTCTACATGGCCCTGCTTTTTTTCTTCCTTCTTTTTTTTGTTAAATCCAAACATAGACTAGAAAAATTGATTATTTACTTCGTGACAGTAAATCAATTTTATTGTACTTAAAGTAGCATTGCAACAGCTTTCCACTTTGTGCATAAAAGACTTTTCAGTTTGTGCTAAAAACGTTGACGCATCAGGAGGTGCTTTTCAGTTTTTTGCTCTTAATAGTGCGGTTTTGTTGTACACGTCTAATTACGTTCACTTTTATCTCCCCGGGATAAGCAACTTTTTCTTCACATTCATGCGCAATCTCTGTTGCAAGCTCAACCAGATTGTCGTCTCCCAAGTCTTTTGGGTTAACTAATACACGAAGCTCTCTCCCCCCAGAGATTGCATAGGTTTTCTTTACCCCTTGATAGGATGAGGCTATTTTTTCTAAGGCCATAACCCTCTCCAAGAATTTTTCGATTGTTTCCTGCCTGGCCCCCGGACGACCTGCAGAAATCGCGTCGCCGGCTTTCACCAAATGTGCTTCTGCTGTTTCGATCGGTACTGAGTCGTGATGAGTCCATGCAGCATGAATTTCTTCCCAAGAGAAAACCCCGAATTTCTCCATTATCTCCTTAGTAAGCACATCATGTGGGCGCCCCTCCTCTTGGTCGATAGCCTTGCCGAGATCATGGAAAAACCCACCAATTTTACAAATTTCTTCATTGAGCCCCAACTCGTTTCCAAGTAAAAGGGTGAAATAGCCAACTTCAAAACAATGTTTGAGGATATTTTGTCCATAACTTGTTCGGAACTTGAGTTTTCCTAGAATGCTTTTAAATTCATCTGGAAACTTTCTATGTTCTAAATTTAGCTTGTTCACAATTTTATTACCGATGTCTAACAAAAGCGCATCGGTTTCTGAACGTGCCTCATTGAGCCTCTGCTTTGCTTTCTCCAAATCCACTTGGCGATCCTTTATCAGCTTCATTATGGTTTCACGGGCGATGTGTTTCTTGATTAATTGAAAATGAGAAATAATTATTCCTGGCGTTGTGTCCTCAAAGAGGATATCCACGTCCAGCTCTGCCTCTAAAAATTTGATTATTTCGCAATTCGGTCCCATAATTTTGGCCTTTGTTTCATTGCGATTAATCGGGATAATCAAGCTTTTGCGCTCCACAGAGGTAGGGGCGCTATAACGATGAATCGCCTCAATCAAACTATTTTTTGCAATTGGCGAGGCGTGCTCGTTGAGATAGTCGACCATTTTATTGAGTCTGGTTTCCTGAGCCTGCTCAAGATCCTGCTCTAAATTAGCAAGAATGTCACTTTTAGCTTTTTCTTCTGAATAACCTGAGCTTTTTGCAAGGAGCGGTCTCTTTTGCTTTGTAAGTTGAGCCACCTCTGTCTCTTTTTTTAGAATCTCTGCTTGTTCGTTGTCAAGCTCTGCTTGTGCCTGATTGGTGCCTTGCTCACGTTTTGCGCCGCGTTCTTCCAGTATTTGAATTCCTCGCTGTAGACGTTGGTTTTGAAATTCGGTTTTCTTCTCATACTCATAAAAAGAGGCTCTAAATCTTTCGACCTGTTCAAGTGTATGAGTTTTTAAGGCCAGCCTTTCGCTGTTTGCCTCGGCAAGGATTTGTTTTGATTTATGCTCGGCCTCTTTTGTACTGACCCCCGACCTAGGTTTAAACAAAACAAAAGTCGCTACTGCTGTCAGCAAAGCTGCTCCTGATGCAAATAATATAGTTGTGGTAAAGTCCATTAATTCAATTCAGTAATTTGATAGCCTTGCGGGACTTCAAATTCACTGTCTGATATGGGTTGGTTGAGCTCAATATTTGTAGCAATAGTAGTTGTTTGTACCGCATAATCAGGTAGTGAAGCGACAGTTCGCAAAGGGATTCCTTGCCATAGGCAAGTTTCTATATTTTTGTTTTTATATAAATCACATGTTTGTCCGGCAATCGTCTCGGTTTTTTCTGGCATAATTGGGTTTGCCGTCTGTTCTTTTGCGTCTCTTGTGTCTCTTAAGGCGTCGGCGATAATTCGGGATTTTCTCTCATTGGCGCTTAGCCCTTGTAAATCTTTGTAAAAAGTAGTGGAAAGTTGTGATCCTGTTTTGGCTTGAACGTCCAAAGTATAAAGCCGGGAGCCGTCTTGAATGAAGATTGCGTCCATGTCTATTACTTCTCCGTTAGGTCTGGTTTGAGTGATCTGATTGTGAATATATTTTTTTTCACCTTTAATTAGAATTTCGCTGGTGCCCGTACTGGAGCCTGAAATTTCATAGGTAACTTTTGCTGTCTCAAAATCATAGCCATAAATATTATCAGAGGCTTCTTGACAGCCAGCCAAAAAAACACTGGAGAATAGTGCCAAAATAACAAGAATTTCTTTAGAGGGCATTTGTTTTTTGTTAATTTTATAGTCGGTCTTTTGCTACTATAAATTAGCATCTTTGCCTTTGCTGTTCAACTCTTTCTTTTTCTGCTCGATCACCTTTTTTATCTCTTCCCACTTCTCTTCAAAAGCGTCAGCTCCGACAGAAATAATCTTGTCTGTTTTGTCGAATTCGAACGCTGAAATCTTGTCTACGTTGACGTTAATTATTACGTCTGGCTTTGCCTCTGCTAACTTATATTGCCAAACCTCCTCTCTGAGCACGCCCAAAGACCTCATTATAATGGAAATCATAAGCTTCATATCTTCTTTTATTTTCTTAATCCTGGAAAACAAAAACCCTTTCTTTTTTTGTTTATAAAACTTGTTGAAAATTTGTGCAGCAATTAGCTGCTGTGTGCTCTTATTTGAAACCACCACACCTATCAATATATCGCAAGGGTATTGTTTACGGAGTGCGTTGATTGGACAATCCTCTAGCAAGCCACCGTCTACCAAATATTTACCGTCCATTAATACGGGCTCAAACACCCCTGGAATTGACGAAGAAGCTCTTACGGCGGGGAGCAACTGGCCTTTGTTAAGAAGTACGACTCCACCAGTTTCTAGGTCCACGGCCGTGACAGTTAGAGGGATTTTACAATCTTCAAAAGTAAAGTCTGATAAAACCTCTCTGAGCATGTCGGTGGTAAAGCCCTTTTTATATAGGCTTTCGTGGAAAAAATTGAAATTTGCTAAGTTATTAATGCTAGTGGCTTTCGCATAGCGGTAAGCCTTTTCAAAGGCAAAGTCTAGGTCTAAATCAAGAGCAGAAATTGCGGCTAGAGTGGCGCCCATGCTGGACCCTGTAAGAAAGCTGATTTTGACGTTATGCTCCTTGATCTTTTTGAGTACCCCAAATTGACAGACTGCCATTGCTGCCCCTGATCCAAGAGCAAGGCCTATGCGTGGATATTTTTCTCCGTTGACTATTGGGTATTCGTAAGTTTTTTGTTCGTTCTCCATTTGTTTTTTCTTCGTTAGTTTTTTGAGGGCCTTGGGTCACAAGGTTGGACACCGATGGGCACTTGTCTTAACCCGGCCACCTTATCATTTTGATTTGTTCTGTTGACCAGCCTTTAGCGCTACAACGCTTAGGGCCGTGATAAATATAATGAGTATTTGTTGGGTTACACAGTAAAGGCATACTGCGTTAAGAACAAAAAGCTCGATATCAGTTAAGTATAACGAAAAACTGACTCCAAATAAAGCAAAAAGGGCTAGCACACCATAGAACTCCGTTTTTGTCTTGGGGTGCTTAAGTGAAAACCTGTATATAATAGTGAAGCCAGCTATTAACAGAAAGGCCTTTGCCAGCGCCACAGGCGCGTAGGCGCCTAAAAATGGATATTCAATTGCTGTGACACCAATGGTGCTAATAATTGCCCCAACTACTCCAATGTGAAGCATTACTCGTGGGACAAGTGGTTTAAGTTTTTGGCCAAAATCAAATCCACAAAGAGCCCCTAATGAGAATAGGGATAGTATTAAATAGTATATTAAGCCAAGGATCGCAACCGGAATTCCATAAAATGTGGCAAAAGAGCTTCCGTTTACTTTGTCACAGTTATAATAATCGTCAATATTACAGGCGCCGCCAAGAGAGGCAAGGTCGTAATGTGTAAGAATCAAAAGCACCGTTACGGCGGTTGCAACAAGGCTTAATAGCAACATGGTGCCGAAAATTCCTTTGAGTTTTGGGGAAACTGGTGCAAAAGTATTCATGGTTTTGAAGATTATATATGGTTCTTTTGATCGAACTTTAAACTATTTTTGAACAGAAGTGAAAGTCTTAAACAGCTAAACAAGTGTTTGCCTTGAGAGGGGATTTTACCTTTGTGCTCTACTAATAGTTTTGAACAGGTTAATCAGAAGTTTTGAACATATAATGGTATAAATAAGAAGAAATAGGAACGTCCCTCTATTACTTCTCTTTATGTATTCTTACTTTTTTAATATTTATTAACAGAAGGTTTGGGGTTGTTGAAAAGTGGAAATCTTCATAAGGGGCTTGTAAGGAAGAAAAGTCTGTTTATAATGGCCGAGATAAATCTGAACTTATTAAGAAATTGTTATGAAATTAGTTTGTGCACAGGCTGACTTGGACTCCGCTCTTAACGTGGTGGGCAAGGCTATCAGTCAAAATACGACGTTACCAGTGTTAAATAATGTTCTTCTGAAGGCTGAGGGGGGGAAGTTGAATTTTGCGGGCACTAATTTAGAAATTGCTATCCAGTGTTTTGTGGATGCGGAAATAAAAGCTGAGGGGGCCATTACAGTGCCAGCAAAGCTATTGGTAAGTTATATTTCTTTGTTGAACGACGAAAGTGTTGAGTTGGTTGTTGATGAGGGGAATAATTTGTTAATTAAAGCTGCGAGCTCCCAGACGAAGATCAAGGGGATTTCTGCTGAGGAGTTTCCCATTATTCCTACGGTTAGCAAGGATCAGGTGTTTGTTGTTTCGAGGAAGTCGTTGGACGTTGGTATTAGCCAGACAGTGTTTTCTGCTGCAACTAATACGGCGCGGCCAGTTTTGTCAGGAATTTTGTTTGATTTGACGAAGGATGAGCTGAAACTGGTTTCCACAGACAGTTATAGGTTGGCGGAGAAGAAAGTGCCTTTGATAGAGCCTGTTGATTTTGATTTGCAGGCAATTGTCCCCGCAAGAACTATTTCTGAGCTTGGAAAAATTGTAAACAAGTCTATGGCTGATAATGTGGAGATAACGGTTTCGAAAAACCAGATTTTGTTTGTGGTAGGGAACACGAAGATGGTTTCGAGGTTGATTGAAGGGAAATTTCCTGATTATGAGAAAATTATTCCAAAAACAAACAAAACGAGCATTGTTGTAAAAACAGATGAACTTTCGCTTGTTGTAAGGCGGGTGGCGCTGTTTGCGAGAGAAAACAATAATAATATTAAGTGTTCTGTCACAAATGATGGAAAATTGATTGTTTCGACGGATGAAACAAAAGTGGGAGAAGAAAAGGCCGAAATTATGGGAGTTGTAACTGGTGAAAACAACAAAATTGCTCTTAACGCACAGTATTTGTTGGATGTTTTGAATTTTATTCAGTCAGACGAAATTACAATTGACCTTGACGACAAGCTATCACCTGCTGTAATTAGGATAACCAAGGAGTCTACTCAGACTTACATGTACATAATTATGCCACTCAAAGTCTAAATCGGGCTATGTGGTGGTAACAAAGGCTTTTTTAAATGAGCATAACAACGAATTTGATCCGCTTTTTGCCGACCGTGCTTAATTCACGAGTTTTAGATATGCTTGAGGATAGGCGGGCCTTTAGCATGTCTGGGGCCGCTAATCAGTCTTCAAAGGCTTTTGCGTTAGCGGATGCAATGCGCGGCACAAAGAAGTTTAAAGGGGGGGTTTGGATAGTGAATAATTGCCAAGAGGCAGATTTGATAATGAAGGGAGTTCGGTTGTGGACAGATTTTGAAGTTTCTACGTTTGACTCGCGTCTGGAGTTGCACGTTCCCAGTAAATTAGACCGTTTGCGCAAGATGAAGGTGATGGAGCTGACGGCGTTATTGCGTAGTGAAGAGCGAAGATTTGTTGTTCTTCCATATTTTGAATTATTAAAAAAGGCTCCGGACCTGGAATGGGTAGAGAAGGTTATGTTGTCACTGAAAACGGGGAAAAAACTACAGATGATGGCTTTTTATGAGAGCCTAATTGCCATGGGATATGAGCTTTCTGAGGATTCTTATTTGGAGAAAGGCACTTATTTTAGGGCTGGGGAAGTGCTAACTATCTTTCCCGTAAATAGCCATTTGCCGATTAGGGTGAATTTGGGGTTTGACACTGTCGAGAGTATTGAATCTTTTGATCAGGAAAGTGTTGAAATGGACACTGAAAAAAGCTTTAAAGAGTTGAAGATTTGGCCGGTTTTGTATGAGGAGTCTGCTGAAATGCTTGTAGATGTTTTTAGGAAAGATAATTTGATTGTGGAGGATGAATTGGAAATCTTTGATGAGTTTTACGAGGATTGGAACGCGAGCTTCAACGAAGTTTATAACAAAAACCAGGTTTTAAGTTTCGTGACTTTTAACGAGGACGAGTCTAATCATGTGCATTTGCACTATATGTCTGTTATGCGCTATAGGGGGGCTTATGATCTTGTGAATGACCTGAAGGATAAAATTAGAGACAAGTGGAACATCATCGTGTTTACAAAGAAAAAAAAGGAGATGGCAGAGATATTTAATGACAACAAGCTGGCTTTTAATGAAGATCTTGCGCAATTCGGATATGGGCACTTTCGTGTATTTATGGTTGAGCTGGGAGGGGAGGATAATTTTCCCCAAGCTTTTCAAAGCTCTGAGTTGAAGCTGTTAATGATTTCTGATAGGGACTTTTCTTCTTTGCAGGAAGAGAAAAAGAGGGCCTCAAATCAAAAGGTTTTTATGGACTTTTTAGCTTCTCTGAAGATTGGAAACTATGTAGTACATGTGGATCATGGAATAGGGCTTTTTCAGGGGCTGGAACAGAGAAAAATTGGTGGGCTAACTAAAGAGTATTTGCAAATTGGATATGCTGAGAACGACAAGCTGTTTGTTCCAATTGACCAAGCTGATAAGGTTAATAAGTTTATTGGAGCTGATGAGAATCCTCCAAAGTTGACCCGTTTGGGGTCGGCGGAGTGGAACTCTATTACTAAAAAAGTACGAAGGGAGACAGAGGAGATAGCCAGAGAGCTACTGGGCATTTATGCAGAAAGAAAGACAGCATCGGGGCACGCCTTTAAGCCCTTTCCAAAGGAGATGAAGCTTTTTGAAGATAGCTTTGATTATGAAGACACTCCAGGGCAAATGTATTCTGCAAAGGACGTTGCGGACGACATGTGTAGAAAAATTGCTATGGATCGCTTGGTGTGTGGAGACGTTGGCTTTGGAAAGACAGAAGTTGCAATGCGCGCGGCCTATTTGGCCTTTTTGAACAAAAAACAAACTGCTTTGATTGCTCCTATTACGATTTTGGCGGACCAACATTATCGTTCATTTAAAAAGAGGATGGAGCCTTTTGGGGCGAAGGTGGAGATGTTGTCTAGGTTTAGAAAGCCAGCTGAGCAGCGCAGGATTGTTGAGCTGTGTAAGAAAGGAGAAATAGATATTATTATTGGAACGCATAGATTATTACAGAAAGATATTGCCTTTAAGCGCCTGGGGTTGGTGATTGTGGACGAAGAACAGCGGTTTGGAGTAAAGCAAAAAGAAGTGTTTAAAAAAACAAAAGCAGACGTGGACTTTTTAACGTTAACCGCTACGCCGATTCCAAGAACCTTGAATATTGCATTGAATAAGCTACGAGACATTTCTACTATTACGACTCCACCGCCAGGTCGTCTGCCAATTATTACAGAAGTGCGACGTTTTTCCCTGGGGCTTGTAAGGGAAGCTATTTTAGCGGAATTGAAACGCTCGGGTCAGGTTTATTTTTTACATAACAGGGTGCAGACTATTGATAGCTTGGCCGATAAACTGCGCGTGTTGGTGCCAGAGGCGCGTTTTGGTGTGGCTCATGGACAATTGGGGGCTGGTGACTTGGAAGAGAGAATAATGGCCTTTAAAGATCATCAGTTTGATGTGCTGGTTTCTTCGACGATTATTGAGAATGGAATTGATTTGTCGAATGCAAATACTTTAATTGTAAATAACGCTGAGAAGTTTGGTTTGGCTCAACTGTATCAGCTTCGAGGGCGGGTTGGACGTAGTAAGCGCCAGGCTTTTGCGTATTTTATGTATCATGGACAGCGTTTGAAGTTGGATGCCAAAAAACGTTTGAAAGCAATTGTTGAGGCCTCTGAACTTGGGTCTGGTTTTCAGATTGCGATGAAGGATTTGGAGATTAGGGGGGCTGGCGATATTTTGGGAGCGAAACAGCATGGAGTGATTAATGTGGTGGGCGTTAGCCATTTTATCCGCATGTTGAACAAGGCTGTTGAGGACTTGAAGGCTGGTCGTGTTATGCGTGAAGAAGAGCCGGAAGACATTTCTGTTGAGCTACCGATTAGTGCGTTTATTCCTGATCAATATATTACTAATACAAAAGAAAAAGTTGCTGTTTATCAGAAGCTTTCAGCGGCTGACTCGGTTGTGTATTTGCAAGACATTCGGGAGGAGGTAATTGCTGACTACGGTACTTTGCCTGGAGAGGTTATTAACCTGTTTAAGGTTATCGAAATGAAGATTAATGCGAGACAGGCTGGCGTGGTAGGCGTGAAAGCTGAAAGCGTGTATTTGACCAAGGATAAGGAGATTATTTTGCATATGAGCAACTTGGTGAAACCTGAACATATCATGAATTTGTTGGAATATAATAACAAATGGACGATTTCTGGGAATAAACTGAAGATAAAAATTGAAGATTTGGGATTTCAGTGGGAGGACGAGTTGAATAATTGCTTAAAAAAGCTTGCGGAAAAGGTGAAGGTGTCGTAAAGACTGTGGAAAACTTTGTGGAAAAGGTCGTTTTATTGTTCAAAAGGGTGAAGATAGTGTTTATAAGTGAGGGGCTTTTGGTGTAGAAATGGAGATGAATTTTATTGTTGTGCACATGAGTAATTCTGAGATTGGGGAAAAGTTGGGTGAATCTTATCCAAGTCGAGTGAAACGAACTGTGATGGTGGCTGATTTAATGGAAATGTTTGTGGAAACGGGGGCTTTGATTTTGTGTGGCAGAGTTGTCGGGTTACTTGATGGTGAAAATGGTTTGGAGGTGGTTGAGTCTGGTTCTGAAGGGGAACGTGGGTTTATTTTGCAGGACGTTTCCGGACGATTGATGATTGGTTGTGAAGAACTGCCTAACGTGGGCGACATAGTACAGGCAGAGGTGATGCGGACTGACGGGGGAGGCTATGAATTAAAAGGAAAACTTTTGCAGTTGGCTGGTTGCACGGATTTTTTTGTTTCTGCGTTGGACTCGCCGAATTATAAAAAAATGGTGATTGATGAGCATTTGCGGAGTAATTTGAATAGTCGTGGGATGGTTTTGAGTTTGATTAGGCAGTTTTTTGTGCAAGAGGGGTTTGTTGAGACTGAGACGCCTTGTTTGGTTAAATCTCCTGGCATGGAGCCGTATTTGGATGTGTTTAAGACTAAGTTTCAAGCTAATTTAACAAAAGAAAAGGATGTGGAACAAGATATGTACTTGATAACTTCGCCGGAATATTCACTGAAGAAGCTTTTGTCGGGCGGTATGGAGAAAATTTTTCAGATAACTAAAACTTTTCGAAATAAAGAAACTTTTAGCGAGCGACACAATCCCGAGTTTACGATGTTAGAGTGGTACAGGGCTTATGCTTCATATGAAGAGATGATTGATGATACTGAGCGACTTGTGAAATTTGTTTGGGAGCATTTTTGTGAGCGCCGTGACAATGGGGGGCCTGGAAAATTGAAATGGGGCGCCCATGAGGTTGATGTGATGGGGGCTTGGACAAGAATGACGGTCTTGGAGGCGTTTCGAGATTTGGCGGGAGTTGATGAAGATGTGTTTTTTGACGTTGTTGCATTACGTAAATTAGTAAAAGGGAAAGGGTATGCTGTCTCTGACGGGTCGGGGTTTGATGATTTGTTTTTTACTTTGTTTTTGAATGAAATTGAGCCTAACTTGGGCATAAATAAGCCGGTAATCTTGTGTGACTACCCGGTTTCTATGGCCGCATTGTCTAAGAAATGTGCAGAAGATGTGCGGTTTGCTGAACGTTTTGAAGTATATATTGCAGGAGTGGAGCTGTGTAATGGGTTTACAGAGCTGAATGATCCTGTGGAGCAAGAGAGTCGACTGCTTGCAGAGAAAGAGGAGAGGCGAGTTTTGGGAAAAGATCTTTATGACATTGATGCTGAGTTTATTGAGGCGCTGAAGTTTGGTATGCCACCTTCGGGTGGAAATGCTTTGGGCATAGATAGGCTCATTATGTTGATATTGGGTGAGATAGACATTAATAACACTTTGTATTTTCCATATAGAGACTTATGAGGCTTGCTGAAGCCTAATTCGAGTTGACCTGCGGAGGCTCTGCGACTAGAATGCCTCACGGCGGCAGATAGATTGTATTTATTTAAGTTGTAATTCTATGAACACTTCAGATTTTACCAAGGGGAAAGCTATGAAATATAATGGCGAGACATGTGTCATTTTAAGTTATCAATTTGTTAATCCTGGTAAAGGTGCTGCTTTTACGCGTACTAAGCTGAAAAATGCGAAGTCTGGTAAGGTGTTGGAAGTTAGTTTTCGTAGTGGAGAAACGATTGAGGAGGCTAATGTTGAGTATAAGAATTGCCAGTATTTGTATGATGATGGTGGGGACATGACTTTTATGGACAATACAACGTATGAGCAGTTTGTTTTGTCTTTGAATAACGTTGGAGATCAGAAAAATTATATTGTGGATGGAAGTGATGTGGTGGTGGTTTACATAGATGGTGCACCATTTTCTTTGCAATTGCCTCCAAAAATGAATTTCAAGGTAATTGAGTCTCCGCCTGGGGACAAAGGGGACACGGCAACTGGTGGTACTAAACAAGTTGTTATTGAGACTGATGTGAAAGTTTCGGTACCGTTGTTTATCAAAGAGGGGGATGTTATAAAATTGAATACTGAAACAGGGCAGTATGTAGAGCGAGTTAGCAAGTAGAGATAAAACCTGTTTAGCCAAAACCGACTAGGCCGTTTGACGTTGTTTGATGAAATATAATCTTCCAATTTGGGGTGTTTTTTGTTATAATGGTGGGATATTTAACGATAATTATGCAAAAAAATAATAGTTATACTTTGAAGAGGGTGATCTTTGGAATAACCGCTTTTGGTGCGATGTTCTTTGCCCAAATGGCGTTTATTGCAGCGACAAGTGAGTTTTTGAGCTTTGGTCTGATCAATTGGTTGCCGGTATTGCTTGTTTTAGTAAGTCTCGTGGCGATTATCACGTTTGGGCTCAATGTGCTATTAAGCAAACGATTGACCTCGTTGGGCAGTTTGATTTTATCAATTATGATTCTTGCCGCCCTCACTGTGATGGGATTTTATTTGAAGGGTGAAGAGAGTTTACATTTCTTTTTTGCCCTGTTGATAGCTAGGTTTGCGGTTACTATTTTTCAAACGTCTTTAAACAATATTGCTAGCAGTTATGTTAATCCTCGTCAGACTAAGAGGTTTTTGCCCTTTGTTAGAAATATGATGGACTTGGCAATGTTTATGAGTAGTTTGGCTCTGTTTGCAGCTATTGGGTTGGGCGTTTATGTTGATTCGCTTTGGTTGATTGTAACTGGTTCAATTGTGACGGTTGTGGGGCTCCTGATTATTAGGAGGTTGTTTGAGCCTATTGCTGTCTCTGCTCAAGAAGATGCTATTGGCTTACTTGGCCATGTGAAACAAGGAACGTCTTTTGTTTTCAAAAAGTCTCGCTTGTTTGGTTTATTTGCTTGGTTGTTTGTATTATTTGGCGGGATAATCGTTTTGTTTGTCTATGTATATAACAATGCTTTTGCTGCCAATTTGAATGGATCTAATTTGCTCCTGTGTTTAGCAGTGGTGAATTTAGTGGCTGTTTTCCTCCGCGGTGTGTTTAATGTGAAGTTGTTAAAAAAGATGGTTCACAAAATTGGGACAGCGAATCTGTTATTGATATATCCATGGGTCATGTTTTTGATTACGTTTGTTATTATGTTCTTGGCCGAGAATATATATTTGGCAGCAACATTATATATTTTCCACATTTTTTCTTATTATTCATATGTTTCCGCGGCGACTCAATCAATGTTTGAATTGGTGCCCAGGAAATTGATTCAACAAGTTTTCTTTTTTATTAAGGGAGTTCTTCTTTCTGTTGCGGCACTAGTTACATCCTTAGTTATGTGGTTGGCGCTCATGTTGTGTAATCACAACCCCGTGATTGTTAGCTTTCTATTGTTCTTTTTTGTAGCAGCCTCCCTTGCGGTTTCCTTGCGTATTAAAAAGGAGTATCAAGTTGTTTTACTGAAATCAGTTAGGGACCCGGATATGGTTTTACGGAGTAATTCTGTTGAATTGATGGGAGAGGGGGTGCAGTTGGAAAAAGGGGAAAAAGAATTAAGAAAGATTGTGATTGATGAGACGGAGGATGTCGTGTTAAGACAACGGGCCATGACCAGCCTAGTAGAGATTAACAATCCAAATTCTATTCGTGAGTTGTTACTGGTAGTGGAAAAAGATAAAAACGGAAGACTTCGTTATTATGCAATTCAGGCTATTAATAGAATGTTTGAACATGTTGATAAAAAGCGCTTTGGGGAAATGACCGTAACAAAGTTGTTGATGATTGATGTCTTTAATAAGGTTTATGATGAAGACTTGCCCTTGGCAATTAAATTAGAAGTAAATCGCGCTTTGCCAATGTTTGGTTTTGACGTTTTATTAGATTTTTACAAGCATCACTTTGCGAATAGTCCTGACTATATGAAGGCAAGTATAATTAATGCGCTTTCGATTCAGGAAGATCGTGGATTAATTTCATTATTAGAGCCATATTTGGAAAATGAAAGTTTGGAAATCCGCACCGCTGCTATTGCAGGACTGTGGAGGTTCTCAGAGCTTCGTGACGATTTGACGAGTCGCATGGTTGAAATCTTTTCAAAAAAGGATGAGACACATAGAAAGGCTGCTTTGCGTTTAATTGGTCAGCTGCAGCTGAAGAACATGGAGGATTATGTTTTGGATTTGATAACCGTACCAGATCCAACAATTTCGACTCTTGCTGTTATTACTTCTATCAATTTGGGAAGAAAAAATGGAGTGAAAGTTCTAGTCAGAAAGTTGTCTAAGTATTCAATGCAAAATGATAAGGCCATGGTAGAGGCAGTTTTTAGAAAATTGTTTTGGCTGTCTGCGGACTCTAAAAAGCGGTTTATGAATGAAGTTCGTACCATGAGCGCTGCAGATTTTGAAAGATTACAAAGTATTTATAATGATTCAGACAAGTATTTTGATTTAGTGCTGGCTGATCTCTTTACAAACTAGTCGTGTGGTTGTATTATATTGGGCATGGGGATGTCTTGGCATTCGACATGAATGTTCTTTAACAAATTGCAATCACGGGGTTGTACCGTCTCCCGTTAGATCCGTCGGTACGAACACAATTGCAGGTTCTAAACTCGCAAAAGCTATGTTTGGAGAATCCATGAATTTGGCTCCTTCTTACGCTATGGTTGCTTAGGCTTCCTTAGTTAGCTTCAAAATCCTTGGATTTTTTAATTCAAGGTCGTAAGCTGATTGACTCCGCTAAATCAGATCTTATGACACTAGCGGGACTTACTTAGTTGGTTTGGCGTTTTGAGACTAAGTGTAGTTATACCAAAACCAGGCGAATGGAGCTTTTTGTCTTATTTTTATTCCAGTTGCCTAATTAAAATTGACTATGATTGTAGACGTTTGTTTCTGACATCCATGGACCAGGGTTCGACTCCCTGCATCTCCACCAATTCATACAGAAAACGGCCATATTTCGGCTCACGCTGCGAGAATTTTTTTTAACACCTACGGATGTAGGCTTATAAAAAAAATCTCTTGGTTCACCGAAATCTGACCATTTTCTGTATGAATTGTAGGGTGTGGAGGGGGTTTTTTGGTGGTTGGGAGGGGAACGCCGGCACTTTGTGCGGCTGAAATAGAAGATGGGGAATATATTTGGGGGAGGCGTTGTTATAATTGTGTTTTTTCTTGGCATATGTTGTTGTGGCGTTTAGTATGTGGGAAATCAATAATACAAATTAAACAATAACAATGAAAAATAGATTACTTTTAATAATATCAGCGGCTCTGTTTACTGTCTTACTAGGTGCGCAGATGGCGCTTGCGGTAGAGGCTTTTAGCGATGTAAACAGTGCTCATCCCAATTTTACTGCGATTATGGACTTGAAAGAGCGTGAAGTTATTGGTGGGTACCCAGATGGTACTTTTAAACCAGAACAGGCGGTGAATAGGGTGGAGGCTTTGAAAATTATTCTTAATGCGGCTGGAATTGACTCATCTACTTCAGGGAAAATTGCCAATTTTACTGATACTGATCAGGCACAATGGTATGCTCCGTTTTTGAATAAGGCATATGATTTAGGTGTTATTGGCGGTTATCCGGATGGTACATACAAACCTACTCAGACAGTAAACTTGGCGGAGAATCTCAAAATTTTGTTGAACTCTTATCAAGTAGACTTGGGAGCTGTTTCTGTTACATCAAACATGTTTGATGACGCGTATGCAGATCAATGGTATTCCAAATTTGTGCAGTATGCTAAGGACAGGAAGCTTATTGAGGGGGACTTGGATAATAAAGTTTATCCTGGACAGGGAATGACTCGCGCAAAACTCGCAGAAATTGCATATCGTTTTATTCAGGTAGAAGAAAATGATTTGGATTTTTATGGTCAGGACAAGGCCCCAGTGGAACATGATGAGACAGTTGTATTACCACCAGATGGGCGTGATGACACGCTACAAATCAATATTTCTGCATCTGGACTCAGCGTAAAAGATTTGTTAGTTCCATTAGACGGAAGTGTGAGATGGACAAATGTAGACACAGTTGACCACAACGTGACTAGTACTACTTTTTCAAGTTCTTCTTTGGGAAATGGAGAGAGCTTTACATATCTTTTTGACAAAGTAGGTACATATAGCTACGCTTGCTCCTTGCATCCAAGTGTGACGGGGACTATTACGGTTAAACCTGCTCATATGGTGCCTACTATATAGATAATTCTGCGGATTATGGGAATGCAATTGGGAGATGATGAGCGTGTTAGAGAAGAAGCTTTTATTGATACGACTAAGCAGTCTAAGCTCGATGAAATTGTGAGGCAGGGGGCCCAGAAAATTGTTGAGGGGACAACTGCCGCACAGGTTTTGACTGCTTGGGCAGATGTTGAAGATGTTTTGAGAACCGCTTTTCAGGATGGCAGTATTGATGAAGGAGAATTCATGGAAGGTATAAATAAATTATCTCTTGTGGCCATGGAGACGTCTCGTAGACTGGGAAAATTTGTTGCTGGTGAGTCTTCAGAGTCTTCAGATTCTTCAGAGTCAGGTTTGAGCGGATATGAAGTTTTTGAGATTGAATCTTTACAAGACACAAAAAGAGCAAAAAGAGCACGTGAATTGTTTATTGATGGGGTTATTAGGATGGAAAAACAGATATTACCGGCCAAAATTTGGGACACAATGGAGAGTGTTACAACTGAGTTGGAGGCTTATTATGATAAATCAAATCACAAGCTTAATGATTTAGGAAAGCTGTTATATTTGTTAAATCAGCGTGTGAGAGAGGCTCTGTTAAAGAGAATTGGCTAATTGGTTTTGCTATGAACGATAATTCTAAAAAATTTGGTAGTGAGTTTGTTGAAGGTGATGATTTTATGCTTTCTGGTGCTGAGGAGCTTGAGTTGGGGTCCTTGCAAGATCTTAAAAGGAAGATTGCAGCTAAGGAAATTTTTATTCGTGGTATTCAAAAGGCCTTAGACATGGGAAGGTGTATTGAATTATTAGAAGTCTTTGAGGCGATTGAAGTGGAGTTAACTGAATTATATGAAGGGGCAGCGAGTAGACATACTGATTTGAGTAAATTATTTTTTCTTTTAGATTTGCGTTTGAAAGAGATTGCTATGGGGAAAAGAGAAGGTTGATCTTTTCTGTTTTTTTGTTAGGATATCTCCACCATATGGGCCTTTAGTGGTTTACCACTAGACGCTTTGCGTTCAGGAGTTAATAGCTTCTGGGGTCCACCATTCTTTGCCCACATGAGAGAAAGAATGCTTTTTCATGATGTGATAGAATTTAATGGAAATATTTCCTATATTTATGATTAATTTTAAAGATGACAAGCTGGAAACGAAAATGGCTGAATTAGGCTTGAAGTGGACGGATTTCGAGGAAAAATATCAGAAAGGTGGAGGGAAAGGTGGTCAGAAAGTAAATAAAAGTACGAATTGCGTGGTTTTGACTTATAAACTGACGGGCGAGTCAGTTAAAGTTCATAAATTTCGTGAGTTGTGGGGAAATCGGTTGTCAGCTTATCGGTTATTGGTTGCAAAGATTGAGGATGAGCGGCTGGGGAAAGAATCTCCTCGGCAAAAAAAGTTGGATAAATTGATTAAGCAGAAAAAGCGTCGTCGAAGGCGGAGCACAAGTAAAATATTGCCAGAAAAGGTGTGATGATGGTGGGTTGGCTGGATGTTCAGTACGAGACTTAATTTTCTAAACGTATTTGTTTAGCCATGTCTTTAAGAATGGGCTTTAAACCTTTTGTGTCATTGTTTCCAAGAGCGGTTCTTGCCTGAATTCCCAAGTCCTTCATTTCATTGGAGCCGAGTAATTCGACTTTTGACAGAAGGTTTTGCAATTTGTTTTGGTCAGGTTTTGTTCCGGCACTTTGTGAAGTGGTCAGTAAATCTAATAACTCTCTGTAACTGGCAACTTTACTTTTATTTACGTTTTGTTGATGATTGGCTTGTATGTGTTTTTGACTGAATTGATCCTCGATACGTCTTTGGCTTCGGTTGAAATAGGACATTATGCCCCAGAACAATAGGGCTGCTAAAGCAGGCGTTAAAAATAATAGATAAGGGGGGATTGGGATTATTGGTACCGGTTCTTTTGTTGGACATTCGACTGGTTCTCTGGCAAGTGGGTCGAAAGGTGGGCAGTTTAGTTCTTCTTCCGTTGGTTCGGGGAGTGGGTCTGTGGGGCGGAATGGGGTATTGTTGTTGCTTGGAGGTCTGTTTGTGACGGCTGGAGGATAATATGGGTCACGAGGAGGGGTTGAGTCTGTTGGGGCCGGTTCTGGCTCCGGTCTTTCAGTTTCTGGTGGGACAAAGGTTCCATTGTTGGATGGGTCAGGCTCTGGAGTTGGTTCGGGTTGGTATGGGTCTACTAAAGCGGGATCAGGTTCGACAGGGAAATATGGGTCGTAGAATGGGTCGGGCTCAGGTGTTGGAATGGCCGTGTCGGTTGGTGTGGTGGTTCCAGTTAGGTCTGTGTTGGTAGTAACAAAGGTATCTGGGAAAATTAAGGTTGGATAATCAAGGATGCGTGGGTCGGTTTCGACTGCGGGCTGTGTAATTGCGTCTGTGATGATTCGGTCTGTTGGCACATAAAATGTATCAACTTGAGCAATAGCAATGGTTGGAATAACCAATGCAAGGATTCCTACTATGCTTTTTTTAGACCAGGTATTCATATATTTTGTGTAATAATTTCCATGTCTTGTCTAATTGCTTCCAATAATTCACTGCGGTTTTCTGTATATGAGTCACTTAGTTTAACCTCTTGGCTGGCATCTTTTTGGGAAAACTTCTTTTTGGCCAAATTAATTAATTCATCTGAAAGTTCGTTTTTGAACTTGATAACATCTGCACTGGCGACTAAATCTACTTTGATTTCAATGCGAGTCCATTCATTATCGAAGGTTTCTAGTGTTGTTAGGTCCAAATCTGAGGCTTTTTTGCTTATGAAATTCTCTATAGAGGCTAATTCGGAGATAAATTGAGTGTAAATTTCTTGTTTTAGGGAGAATGCTTGTTCCTTTTTTGCTCTGTCCAAGGAAGCTTTCTCTCTTCTTTCTTCTCTTCGAACATCCATTTGTCGGATAATCAAGGATGTAAAGATGGTGATAAAAGTACCTACAAAAAGCCCTACAACGCCTATTATTGCGCCGACTACTTGGCCGAGGGCCTCTGGATCTGTCCAAATGGTATCAAACATAATGTATATTATTTATTTTATTGTAATGTAGCACGGATTGGCGGATTGTAAAGGTTGCTAGAGTATAAGCTGATTTTTAAGTCTTGTTTTCTAGGGAAAATTGACACATCGAATAAGCAGGGGGGTTGACAAAATTAGGGGTTTCTTGTAGACTGCCTCCTCAAACTTCTTTTGGCATGAATAAAGCGTTAGAGCAAGAAAATCTACTGGTTGAAGCAGCTAAAAAAGACCCTCAAAGGTTCACTGATCTTTATGATCGGTATTTTGATCAAATATATCGATATGTATATAGGCGTGTTAGTAATCAAGCTACTGCAGAGGACTTGGTTAGTCAGACCTTTTATGACGCATTGTCTCATATAAAAAGCTATCAATTTAAGGGTTATCCCTTTTCAGCTTGGTTATATAAGATTGCGCACAATAATGTATTGAAATGGTATCGAGTGAAGTCACGTGCCACAAGTGTGGATATTGATAATATTGCAGAACTGAAATCAGATGAGAATGTAATGCAAGCCGCAGTTACAGAAGAAGAAAGACATGGCATAATGCAGTTTTTAGGGCAATTAGCCTATGAAGAAAGAGAGCTTATTCGATTAAAGTATTTTGAAGAAGTGTCAAATATAGAAATTGGCCAAATTATGGGAGTTACTGCTAATCATGTTGGTGTGAAGTTATATCGAGCATTAAAAAAATTGAAACAGTTAATGTTAAAGTAATGGAAAATCTAGAAGGAAAATATTTTGAAAATGTTATTGCAGCTCTAAAAAAAGCAAGAGAGCAGCAAGAGTTTGTTGTGCGTAGTGATTTTAAATCTAGCTTGAGGGCAGAAATGCAGGCACGTGCTTTTTCTATGTCAAAGCAGGAGAGAGATGTTGATAATTGGGCCGATTGGATACTTAGAAACAAATTTGTTTTTGGAGGGGTTCCTGTTTTGGCGGCCGTTGCTTTGGTGGCTGTGAATAGTATGAACTGGGGGAATATTCAGATTCCCATGGATCAGATTGCACCAGATTCAATGGTTTCTGTTTATCAAGCAGATTCTGTTAATGAAAATAGTTCTGGTGATGATGTTTCTGTAATACATGAGGATCAAGTTTCTGATGTGAATGTGATTACTAAAACTGATGTTCAAGAGAAGAATGGTTCAAAGATAGTTACGTTTTCTGCTGAATTGGTTATGCCACCTGCTGAAGTCTTGGCTAATCGATTTGTTTATGTGAGCCTGGAGACGGAAGTTTCAAAAAATGCTATACAGGAAGATATATCTACACAGAAGGCCAATGAATCTTCTAATGTTACGTATACATTCATGGAAAATGTCTCTGATTCTGTAAAAATTGTTTCTCCTGATTTTGTTTCTAATAGTTATTATCCTTGGTCTTCGAGCGAATCTTTCTCTGCACCTGTGAGAGTTTTTTCAGAAGTTTTTCAAATGAATAGCTATACTGAGGAAAGTTTGTCTTTTGTTGAGAACGAACATTCTGGAGAGCTTGGAGGATCTTTGAATAATGAAGAATCGGGGGAAATTAGAAGTGAAAACTCTGGTCAAATTGATTTTTCTATGCCAACAGAATCTGAAATTATTGTGTCAGATGAATTACCGCCCGTTGAACAGACTACTTTGCCAGAAACAGAAGCAGTAGAAGTAGTGGATGATTCATCGGATCCTTTGCCACAATCAGAGAGCTCTGATGCTCCTGAAAATTTGAATGATACGCAATCTGTGTTGATAGATAATCAGGAAGTTCTATCTACTGATGTCTTGAATGATGATGTGGGACTGATTCCTGTAGTGAACTTAGATCAGGCAACTTTTGTGAATCGTGTTGAGGGAGTAGAGTCTGTTTTGCCTAGCATTCCTTTGCCTGCTGAGATAGCGGCTATTGTTGTTCAATCAGTAGAGGTTGGAGATAGGATCGTTTATGAGGGTGAGAATCGTTCCATGATAGTGGGTGCGGTTTTGGAGGAGTTAGTAACTTTTGAGCAAAAATTGAGTGATGATCACTATGTGGTAGTTGAATTAATGCGAGGTGGCTCATATAAAGCGACGTTGTTTGAAAAAGGCCAAGTTAGTAGAGCTTGGATAATCACTGAGACAAAAGGAGAGTATCATGTGGTTACCGAGATTGTTTTTTAGTTTTGAGTTTCAGTTCTTTGTCTTTTAAATTTATGGTCTTGTAAAACAGACCGAGCAAAATAAACAGGAATATCATTATTTGGGGGAAGAGTAGACTGTTAACGAAATTACTGTGAATAAGTAGGGCGATGATTCCAGAGAATAAACCTAAACTTAACCCTTTTATAAATTTGGGTTTGCGCTTTTTCCATGTTTGAAACAGCTTTTTTAAAACTATGAAATAGAATATTAAGAAGAAAAATATTCCAAATATTCCTGTGGTGGCAAGTATGGTGAGTAAGCTGGAGTCTGATCCGCTGGCGGAATGAACATCTTCATCTTGTACAAAGCCTTCTTTCAATTTGATGTATGTGAGAGTGTTATATCCATGTCCGAGTAGTGGTTTTTGTGAGATTAGATTAAGCGTTTGTTCCCAGTTTTTTATCCGTAGTCGGGCTGTTGGGTCAGGGTTTTCGGAGCTGTTGAATAATACGGATGTCATGCTTGTGGCTAATTCACCGATTCTTTGTTGGGCTCTTTCGGAGCTTGCTATGCCAATGGTTGCAATTATCATAACTATAATAAGTAGTTTTCTGGCTTTGATTATCCCCATCACTAAAAGCCCTACTGCGAAAGCTAAATATGCTGATCTTGAATACGTTAAAAAAAGAGCAATAAGCAAAATGGCTGCAATGCCAAGTAGAAAATACCTTCGTTTTTTTGATTTATCATATATAGCAATGCTACTGATAATGAGTGACATGAAAGCAAAAAACCCACCTATGAAATTTGGATCCAACCAGCTTCCGACTAGACGGTTTATATGTGGATCATAGCCTGCGGTTTTTGCGAGTTCTTCTAGGTTTGGAAGTAATTGTAATTGAATGAACCCCGTAGCGGCGATGAGTAACGTGGAAATAATTATATATTTTAATATTTGTTGGTAATTTTCTTTTGAAATTAGCCAGTAAGAACAGGGGAGTAATCCGATGTAAACAATTAGACGGAACAAATACAATCCGCTTTGAGCGAATTCGCTGAATGGTAGTACGGTTAGGCTGAAGAGAAGTGAGAAGATAGCTACACAAAGAAAGGCAGCCAATACTTTGAGTGGGGTTTGGATATTTTTATCGAGAGGTCTTTTGGTTAAGCGCCAGAAAATTACAAATTCGAAGATGGGAATAAAAAGATCACTTAAAACAATGCTACGTCCAAGGAAGGAGAAGCGTGAGAATTCTCCGGCAATGGGGAGGAATATTAATAGGGAAAGGCCCCAGAGTGGTCTTTTTAGACAAGTTATTGCAAAAAGAAGACTGGCAATGGGGAGTAAGGCAATGTCTGGCGCGGTTATGATGAACCAAGTGGTTAGAGAACCAAATATAATAGCTGTGATGCCAAAAAATGTTTTTTGGAGCTTCATTTAGAAGAAATTTACTTCTTTGCTTCCTTTTTACCCTTTTTAGCTTTGGAAATAAACAGGTAAGTGATTGCTAATATGAAAATTCCTGCTGAACCACCAAAGTAATAATATTTCCAAGGAATGCTTGGTGGGGGCATTTTTTCTATTGGCTGTGGGTTGTCTGTGACTTTGATGTAAACTTTTTCAATTTTTCTGATATTGACTTGGACCTTCCCACCGCTTTCATTTGTTTGCGTTCCGATGTTGCTTATTTCGACCGAGATTCCTCCGAGATACTCTCCAGGTTCGGTGTCGGGGGGTATTAATACTGTAAATTCTGTATTTATACTTTGATCCGGTTCCAAGTTAATATTGGGCTGTAAAGGAGTAATCCATCTTCCAGCTTCAGACTGTTTTTCGGTTGAAAGTTTAAAGGCGAGGGAGCCTTTGTCGTTGGTTCCTGAATCTGTACCATATATTTTTATTGTGGCTGTGTCGGTTGACTCATTTTTAATTTCCAATGTTTCTGTTTGTGCCTCTCCAGGTCGTATTTCCATTGAGAACTGGAATGGGTTTTCTTTGTTAGGAAAAGCGGGTTTTGAATAAACACCTTGTTTGGTTTCAACTGGTTGGGCTAAAGCGGAAAAGGGGAGAGATACTAACAAGATTAATAGTAAGAGATTCTTTTTAATCATTTATTTGCTGGTTAATGTGAAAGTTGTTATGCCTGAATAATTACCATCAATAATACTATAAGCTGTAAGAGCGTTCTCTGGCAAGATAACGATGAGAGAAACGCCGGCTTGATATTCTCCTGTGTTTGGACCGACTGGGTCTGTGCTGATCATTCTTATGGGATTGCTGATGAGATTATTTCCAGAGAAATAAGTATAGTAATCGTCGAAATTTACTCCACTGTCGATGAGGGTCGTTAATTCTTGTTGCGAAAAGGGTTCTTGTGTAACTCCTCTTTCGACTGGATCTAAAGTAGAAACTTGTATGTTGCTACCCCCAATGCTTTTGCCGTCCATGCTGCTGGTGGGGGAATTGTTGAAAGTCAAAATACCAATGTCTGTGTATGGCACCTCTATCCCAGCGTTGCTATCTAGGACTAGAGCAGATATTTGAATGTCTAAATTAAATCCACCGGTTTCATTCAAATTAGCAACTTTAATACTTTCCCCTAGGTTGTAATTACTTACCAGATAATTGTTGGTTTGGGTGTTGTTGAAAAAAAAGGGTTCATTGAAGGTCAGCGCAGCTGGCACGCTTATGCTCAAACAGTCGACAACACATCCAGTTATGGAAATTGTTCCGATAGTTGTTGTTTGTGCCTGTGCAATTAAACCAGAAATGATTAAGTTTAATGATACGACAATAACAATTATTTTATTCTTGAGCCGTGTTTGCATCTTTTTTTGGTCTTATTAGCAATTTCATGTCGGGGTGAATGTCGTAAGGAGGCTTGATATTATTTATTTTAACAAGTTTTTTCCAATTCATTCCATTCTTATCACTTATTGATTGAATGGTATCTTCTTCTGTTGCGATATATTCAACACACTTTGATATATAAAGTTTCTTTTTTATAAAGAAGAATAAGAATATAAGAATTAGTCCTATTAATCCATAAAGGTATGGTAATAATGAGGGATAATCTGAGAGTTTTATTTCTAGTGTTTCTGAAACTTGATCTACTTGCGCAAAGGTTTCTTCGAATGGATTGTATTCAGAAACTTTTAATTGTATCTCTGCTGTATAATCACCCCATTGCGGTGCATTGGTCCATTGATAGTTACCTTTAAATATTTCATCTTGCAATAGACCTTTTGCATTTATTGGGAAGCTATCAATTAATTCTCCATCGTTGCCTTTTATTTGTATTTCACCTGTTGCAGCTATTAATGTGTTGCCTTGATTGACTATTTGAAAATTTAACTCTTTTTTACCTCTAATATTGGTAAATTCGTAAGAATTGAAATCGAATTTAGTGATGCTTTCTCCCTTAATTTTGAGTAGGATTTCTTTAATTACTCTGGTACGAACTTTGGCGGAAAAGTTTTGTGTTAAATCTTCTTCTTCTCCTATGAGCTCGCCAGCGCTGATTCCACCAGCATAAATTCCTGGAGTTATTTTCTCTGGGACTAAAATTTCAAATTGTACCTTTTTAGTTTCATTTGGCTCCAGTACTACTAGGGGTGTTTCTGGTATTAGCCACTTTCCAATTTTTGTTTGCTCTTCTTTGCTTTCTTTGTAGTAAATATTTCCTTTGGAGTTAGTTTTTCCATCTACTCCAGAAAGTACTACTTTGACCGTCTTGTCCTTTTCCATATTAACAAGTAGTACAGATCCTTCAATTTTATTTTGTCCATTGTAAGAGAACTCAAAATTTCGTATTTGGCTTGCTTCATCAATTTTCATACCAAATTTTGAGGCATGGCTTATGTTCACAAAAGCAAATATTATTGCAAGCATTATTCCTACTAAAATGTACTTCTTTTTCATGTTTTTTTGTTTGTTTTTATCTTTTTATTATACCTTAATCCATTCTAAATGAAAAGGGGGTAAATTGGCTAGTAGAAATTAATAGTATTAGAAAAGCCCCTTTTTATAAGGGGCTTTAATTTTGTATCAATTAACTAAGTTCTCTTAAAGAAGACTGAAAGTAATTGTTCCTTGGTAAGTTCCTTTTTCAATTGGGGCAGGTGGCTTAGTGACTAGTAATTCACCTGTATCTATAGCTGTTCTGATTTCTCCACCGAATGCTTCGGAGAAATTAACTATATCTTGAGCACCTGCAATAGCAGTTCCATTTGTTCCAGTTGCTGAAGTTATGACTAGTGGGTCAGCAGGGGAGCAAATAGCAGCAAGACAAGTTATATCAGTTGCGGTGGAAGTTAGTGCTGCTCCTAAAGCTAGATCCAGTACGTCTATTCCGTTGGTAAGACCGGCAGCAGACTGAATTTGTACTTTATATGGTAAACCACATGTGTCATCTGCGTTGTCAGCGACACCGTCGATTCCAGGAGTCGTAGCATCATATCCTCTTGTGTCGGTTACGTCTACGTTTATAATAGACGTCAATTCAGCGTCTGCGCCAGTGTAGAACTCTGTTGTTTTTCCCTCAAAGGTTGCTGTTGCAGTGGATGCAATTGAGCTTGCTCCTCCAAGAGTATTACATGCAATTTCTTGTTCTCCGGCGGTGTCTGCGGCTATAACTGTTGCAATTCCTAGATTTAGGACTACTGCTGTTAGGGCCAAAGTTGTTGCGAGCTTTTTCATATTTTTTGTTTTGGTTAAATTAATAAAGCTTCAAACTATGATACATTTATTCCTCCCATTTGTCAATACCTGGGGGCTACTTTTTCTTGGGTGGCTGAGGTTTCGTTTTGGGGGGAAAGGGCAATGTTAGTACATCGCCGGGGGTTATTGTATACGGACTGTGTAATTTATTCAATTTTGCAATTTTTTTCCAATTGACTTTGTAGAGTTTGCCCAGAGAAATGACATTCTCTCCCTTTTTAACTTTATGCTTGAAGGTGTTTTCTAGGCGCTTTTGCAAGTACTTCTTATGCCATTTGTGGGTAACAATGAAGAAAATAATGAGTATTAGTAGCCCCAGAATGCTGCCGTAGGGGATAATTGTGAAAGTTAGTTCTTTATGAATTGTTTCGATTATTTTTAATTCGTCATTTACAACGTCATATTCACACACTTGAATGGTTATTTTTGCTGTATATATACCTAAAAATGGTGGATTTTCGAGAAAAAATGACTTTTCTAATGACTCGTCTTGTAATATTGCTGGCTTATTTAGGCTGATTTGATATGGAGTAGGGAGTAATGTTCCTTCAATTTCTAGGTCGATTTCGCCTTTAAGGAAAACATTTCCATTATTTGAAAATTTGATATAAAAGCCTGGTTTGCCTTTTTCCTCTTGGTATTCAAATTTGTCTAATTTGTAATTAATCTTTTTTCTGCCTGGAATTGAGACGAAAATGGGTTCGATGAATCTGGTGACTACTTTGACTTGCTCTTTGTTTGCTGTCTTTTCTTCTTTGCCGTTTTTGAGGATTTCTGTAACTAGTCCTCCTTGATAGGTTCCTGGGGTGCTTTTTTCTGGTATATCTATTCTATATGGGATATATGTTGTTTCGCCTGCTGCGATGTTTGTGTCTTCTGTGTTTAGTGTTATCCAGTTACCAATTTGTTTTTGTTCTTTTTCTTGTAATTTGAAGGCTGATGCTCCGTTACTACTTTGTATTGCATCTACGGCATATAATTTTACTGAGTAATCTTGTGTGTTTGAATAATTATGGATAGTTAACACGTCTTCTATGGATTTTGTGGGTTTAATTTCATAGGTAAGTGTTGGCTTATCCTCGTTGGGCTGGTTTGTTGGATTTAATTCTATTTTAATGGGCTCGTTAGATTGTTCTGCACGAGCTAACATAGGCAGTAGCATTATTGATAATGCTACTATTGTAATCAGGCTAATTGTGCGTATTTGGTGACGAATCATTAGCTTGGATTTGTGTTAATGTCGAAGGTTAGAGTTGTGGTGTATGATCCAACTTCTAATTCGGCAGTGATGTTTGTGTAATCGATCATTAGGTGTAGGTCGAAGTCTAGTTGCCCTTGTAATGGGTTGGCGGAAGTGCCGCTTGGGACGTTTCTGGTGTCTATTAGTGTGATTGGTGAGTCGAGAGGCCTGTCTTCTGCCGGAAGTGTATGTGTATATGTGTCGCGGTTGGATAGGCTTTCACCATTTTGTAGGTAATTTGAGATGAATTGCCCTATTTGTGCTGGGGTGTAACTGTTGAAGGTGTTAACTAGATTTGCTGTTGCTGTGTATACTTTATCTAATGGAATACAAACTACAGGTGTTTTACAGAAGTCTGGGGTTTGTACTGTTATTACGTAGTCTGATTCTGTGCCACGTGTTTCGTTTACACTTAAAGTTAGAGTTGGTGAGAAGTTTGGTGTGGTGGCGCCAATGGTGACTGCTGGGAAACTGAAGTCTGCAGGTGCTGCAAACGTAATTGTTCCTGTTACTTGGGCCAATATACTTGATGTGGTGGCGCCGTAATCTGTAACTACTGACTGAACTGGTTCGGCAATTATGTTGTTGTATGCGACGTCTGTGCTGGTTACGGTGTGTTTGATAAGATTGGTTGTGGTTCCATCAACGACTCCGTTGTTTAACGCTGAGACGGTTATGAATTGTTCAGTGTCCCAATCTCCGGTTCCGAATGTGAGTTCTGTTTCGGTTGGGGTGAGTGGGGTGGCGTCTGGGGAGAGAGTGATTCGGGTATCGTCGGCATTGATTGATACAACCACGTCTGCGGTTGGAGCGCTGCCTAGTTTGATGCTGTAGGAGTCTGTTGTGGTTCCTTCAATGATGTTTACTGTGTTTTTGCTTAGAATTAGGCCGTCTATACTTAGTGGTACATAATAATTGTAATTGTCGGGGTCGTATAAGCTGGTTATTACGTTGTAGATGAAGTTTGGATTTCCTCCTACTTGATTGTCGTTATTAGTGTCGGCGTCAACGAGACGGAAACAGTATGAGCCGCTGGCTGTGGCAGATGGTTTGAGAAGGTATTCGACCTCTGTAAATTCTTTTTGTCCTGTAAGTAGTTGTCTGGTATCGGCGGTGACGTATCTCATTTCACCAGCTGTGAAGGTGTCATTGTTATCGTATAATAAGCCAGTAACATTAGTTGAAGAATCACCGTCAGCGTAATTTAGTGTAGAAGAAAGCTCGAAGTCTGTATTTGGTAAATCGCTCCATACGTAGGAAGCTTCACTAGCGAAGTTACAATATTCATTGTCTACACTTGGACTTGATTGAAGTTTTAGGTTTTCTTTTGTTGTTGATTCAAACTGTGTAATCAAATCTCCATCGGTTTGTTCTCTGACAAAATATCCTTGTCCAGTTTCAGGGTTGAATGCGCTTCCTAAAATTGATTGAGAATTATTTTGTGAATATATCATTTCATCGTATAGGGATTCTCTTGTGAATGAATCTAAATGTATACGCATCATCTTCCATAGTGGGAGATTTCTTGGTTGGTTGAGGCGGGCAGCAGGGAAGTATGCATAGCCGTTGGTTATGTCTATGGATGCAAAAGGTGCTTGATGAACTGCAGTATCGTAACCTGGTTGTAAGTAAACAAACTCACTTAGGTAATTATAATCTGCGGTTATACTTGGTGGGAGCAGGCTTAATCTTGAGGTTACATCGAATGTTCTGCCTGGATCGATGTCGACCTTTGTAATAAACGCTCTTTGTGTTCCGTCGTAATCGTCTGCGTTGAAGTCGGTGGAAGAGCCAAAGTAGGCGTATCCATTAATTGAATCAATTACTGCGCTTTGCATTCCGACTATTTCGTTTGGACTTGTGCTTGGTGTTGGGACAAGTGTGATTGCATCTACTTTTACTGGTGGCAACGTTGCACTTACATCCAGATCTACCTTTACTACTCTTTGTGGCGATCCAACTGTTAAGTATAAGAATTTATTTGTTGTATCGATGACGGAAGAGGTGATTGTTTCTGTTGCTCCTGAAAGGACTAGGTTTCCGACTGTTGTCATAGCTTCCGTTGGTCCGTTCAATTTAATTTTAACTACTCTTGGTGGAGTTATGGAGGTGTCGGTTGGGATTGGGTCTCCGACTGTTAGATAAAGGAATCCTTCATCTAGGTCTATTTCTGCGTCTAGTGAACCTTGTTCTGAATATGGTCTGTTGGCCCAAACATCTACTATTGTGTTGGTAGTAAGATTTACTTTGTATACCCGAGTTAATTCTTCGACACTTTGCTTGTCATGAATTGGTGTGAGAACGAAGTACATTAATTGATTGGCGGAATCTATGAACATCTTTGTAATTGCATGTGTTTCTCCATCAATAGGGGAGTCTAGGTTGTCGTTATATGTGACTGGAGTGAAGGAGATGTACTCCATGTAAATAGAGCCGCTATCATTGTATATGGTTACTGCTCCGTCTGTTCCATCAGCTGCAATTGCAGGTGTGTAGTCATATCCACTGTGAGTCAGGGGTTGTCCTGTACTGAAGCCGAGTACTCCGTTTGCGTCGATGTATTGAGAGGACACGTTTCCTGTGTTGTCGTTCATATAAGAGAAGTAGGCTCCACCAGCTCCGTCTCCAGAAATACTTTGGTTATTATAGTCGTACCAGACTTCATTGACACTTCCTCCTGTGAAGGTTACTTCGGAACCACTGTTCCAGACTTTTGCGCCGCTTGAATCTACTCTTTGTGTTTCTAGGACAATAGTTGGAGTTTCATCAAGCCAAGAGAAAATTGCTCCTCCGCTTGCATCGCTTGTTCCTTTAAGGGACATATCGTTGTCTCCATTGCCCATGTTTGTTGTCCAATCGTTCACGCCGGCTCCGGTAAAGTGGAAAGCGGAAATTTCATATTTGTTTGGCCCTACCACAAATGCTCCAACTCCAAGGATTATTCCATCGGTGTCGTCCGGTATTAGAGGATGTACATCTGCATCTGCTGAGAGCGTGCCTGCAGGAGGTTGGACGGCTTTGCCTCCGGCCCAGCCAGTTGCAACGCTACCATCAGAGTTGAATCTGATTAAGTTAATTCTATCCTGATTAAGTTCTCTTGCGGAGACATATACAGAGTCGCCTTGTACTGCTAGTTGTGGTTGTTCTAAGTTGTCCGCTGCTGTGCTTGGTAATTGTTGAGCATTGAACGGTCCTGTTCCGCTAGTTGTCCAACTGCTGTGTAGCGCACAGTCTGAATCTAAACGGGTTACAAATACTTTTTCAAGACCACCTGGATCTTCTTCTTTCCATGCTACATAAATTCCTGTGCCTCCGTCGCTGATAATTTCAATGAAATGAGGATATTCTCCACTACCGGAATTTGCATATATTGGAGAAGAAGTACAACTGACTGATCCGTCACCACCGTCAACGCTGGTAACATAAATTGTGGTGCTGGCAGATTGGTTTGAATATCCAATGAATGCTCCTTCCAAACTATTTGGAACCATGGAGATTATTTCATAGACTGACGTTGCAGGTTCGCCACCTGCTAAAGATGTGATTTGAACGTCATTTGTATTCCATAGTTTGTTTCCATTTACATCAACTTTTTGAGCGTAGATATCGTCTCCAGCACCTGCGTCCCATGCTCCTAGGAAATTGCCGTCTGAAGTTCTAATAACATTTTCAAACCCTGTGTTTGGTCCTTCGTTCATTGTGACGGACCATTTATTCACTGGTACTGTTGGTAAAAGATTGACAGTGCCTGGTATTTCAAAATTTGTTGGTGCTAGGGTGATGTCATCTAAGTCGTATTCATAAATTCTGGCTTTGTTGTTTGACCTGTTTGGTGTTCCTACGAAAAGAAGATTGTTTAACTCGTCGATACCATAACCTGGGAAGGCTCGGAATGAAGATACTCCATTTGTGGAGGCGGTTGGGAGTGGTCGTGAGCCGATTTCTGCTGTGGCGGATGGTGAGAACTCATCGTACTTAACATCGTCACTGGCATTTGGTGTGTTTCTGGTTATTCCGTATCGAAGACGGAAAGGTGTGCTGTTTGTGGCGTTGTAATGTGGGACGGAGGTGTTGGCGATTGGAGTTGCAGTTAATTCTGTGCCGTCATCGTTTCGGAAACGGAAATTAATTATTGATGTTAGAGCTAGTTGTTCGATGTCTATCGTGACGGTTGTTGTAAGAAGTTGGTCTAATCCATATAGTCCGCCGTCTACTGTGGCGCTTATTATTGTGCTGATAGATGCAGCTGCAGGTGTGTTTGTGCTGTAAACTAGGAAGCATGCTGTTCCGAGAGTATCGGTTAAACCGAGGACTGATCCAAGATAGTTGCTTGTGTCGTCACAACTTATTCCACGGATGACAATTCCGGTGGATGGATTGGCTGTTAAGGCCACGTCGCGGTTTGTGATAAGGTCTCCGTTTACGTCTTCTGCTGTTACTTTAACTAGTGATGCGTTTGCAGGACTGTAATTATCGTAATCATAATATGTAAGATTAACTGACTCGATTTTGTTTCCATAGATTTCAACTGTTGAATTTTCATCTATGGCTGGTGGGATATATGTATAGCCGCCTGTGAGTGTTCCTAGGCCTGTGTTTGTTGTGACTACTACGTCTACTAAAGCTTCTGCGTGTGCAGGAGTGTCTGCGGTGATGGTAGTCTCGTTTACTACAACAATGATTGTTGCAGCCTCTCCTCCGAATGTGACGGTTGGAGTTCCGAAGAAGTTAGTTCCTGTAATTGTTACGCTTTCTCCTCCGATTGTGCTTCCAGTGTTTAGAACTACTCCGGTTACTGTTGGTGCACCGTGATATGTTATTAAATTTATTCCTGTTCCAACTCCGCTATTTGTGGTTACTACCACGTCATAGGTTCCTGCGGCTAGGGCAGGGAGGTCACATGTTATTGAGTTTACAGTTACTACGGTTGGGGTTGTGCAGGCGGATCCGTCTACTGTAACCGTTGCAGGGGTGAAGAAATTGGTTCCACCAATTGTAACTGATTCTGTGGAGTTTGCCGCAACGTTATTTGCGATAATTGAAGTTACGGTTGGTGATGCATATTCAATTTCAAATCCATTGCTGAGTTCTCCGCTTAATGTTGTGTCGTTTGTGACTACTACGTTCCATAAGCCGATTGCTTCATCTGTTAGGTCTAGATCACAGTCGAAGGTGTCGTCTGTTGGGGCAGTGTTGTCTACAAAGTTTGTGACACCTGTACAGGTTAAGTCTGTTTCGCCGGCTTTGGTTAGTTTTGCTGATGGACCGGAGAAGTAATCACCAGAGATTGTTACGGTGACTGACTCAGCATTATTTCCAAAAATTGGAACTATGCCTGTGATTTCTGGAGATCTTTGATATTCAAATCCGTTTGTGAGTGTGTCTATTTGAGCATCCGGGTTTGTGATAAGGACGTTTACCAGTCCAGGTGTAGCGTGAGCTGGGGTGTCACAGGTAATGCTGTCGCCGATGCCGTTTAGTGCTCCTGTATAGTTGTATGATGTACATTCAACTCCGGCGAATTTGATAGTGGCGCCGTTTTGGAAATAATCACCATTTAATGTGATTGTTGTTCCTCCTGTTGTTGGTCCGATGATTGGGACGATGTTTGTGATGGATGGGGGAGTGATGTATTCGAATCCATCTATAAGTGTATCTTCTTGCGTGTCTACGTGTGTAATTTTTACGTCAACATTTCCAGGTGTGACATGTGCTGGTGTGTAACAGGTTATTGAATCACCTATGCCTTCTAATGCATTTGTATAGTCGTAAGTTGTGCATTCAATACTATCGAATGTAATTGTTGCTCCGCTTTGGAAGTAATCACCATTTAGTGTAATAAATGTTGCACCGAGTGTGGAGCCGTTGTTTGGGACGACGCTTACTATTTCAGGCGCTAGATTTGTAATGTCGAATGGGTCACTGTCAATGGTTGCTAGTGTGTCGCCGGTATTTACCGTTGCTGTTAATTGGATTCCGATTTCTGCGGTGTCATATAAGGCGCCAACTATTTCACAAGTGGTATCATTGGTTGCAACGTACATTGTACAAGAGACTGTTCCGGTTAGGTTTCCTGTTCCGGTTGCCAGTGTAATATCAATAGTGGTGTCTGCTGTGACTGGCTCACCTATGCCATAGAGATTGGTCTTTTGTACTATAATGTTAAAAGGTTGATCCTTTTTTACGCTTGTAAATACTGGGTCATAAATTGATTGGAAGGTTAGTCTATCACCAATTCCCAGTCTGTAAACGATGCTTCCGAAGCCGGGGATTCCGTATAGATTATTTACGTTTGGTACGAATGATAGTTCTGCACGGTCTGTGGTTGTTGAGGTTTCTCCAACTGGGACTAGGAATGCTTGCGAAGGACTATATGTCCAGAGATTGCTTATTATGTCGAATATGAAGAAATCGGTTGAGCCTTTTCCTCTGAGACCATATAAGAGATCTTTTGCGGCATTGGATTCAATTGATCCACCTGCCTGGATGTCTGCGGTTGGTCCTGGGTTAACACTTGGCATGTCGGATTTTGCCGTCCATGAATTTGTGGAGACGTCGTAATGCCAGACGTTTGGATTGGCAGTGCTGGTTGAGCCTTGAAGTGCGTAAACATCCGTGCTTGAACTGCTGGATAACGTGGAACCTGCTTTGAACCCATCTGTTGCTGGAGGGTCTGTAGGATCTTCAATTATTTCCCATGCGTTATTTGCTATGTTGAATTTGTAGAGTAGGGAAGTGTTGCTTTCTGTTACTCCGGATGCACCGTAACCTGATGTTAACCAGACATTGCCGTTGTAGTATGAAAGACTTCCTCTTTCGACATTTGAGGTAACTCCTGCGTTAACAGGTAGGTCAGGCATTGTTGTCCATGTGCTTTGGTCTCCTGGAGTTACCCCGTCTGTGTCTTTTTCAAATTTCCAGAAGTTCTTTGTTGCGTTACCGGCTATTGCATATAGTGTTCCGGCTCCGTCTGAGGTTAAGTATCCGCCTCCGTATACGTTTGAAGGTGCTGGAAGCGTGGATGTAAGGTCTGTCCAGGCATTGGTGCTGATATCGAATTTATAAAAATCAGTGTAATTGTCACCTCTTAGTGCATATAGAGTATTACTATCTGTCGCTGCCATTGCGCCACCTGCTCCAATCGTATCTGGTGGTCTAGGTACTGTTGCTATTGTTGGCCATAATCCTTGTTCACCAGGTGTCCCTGGGTCGGAATCGATTTGGTATCTGACTATGACTGGACCTGAAGTTGAACCTGCGGTGTTTCCATCGGGGATATTATGTCGAGCAACCCATATTTCTTCATCACCATTATTTGGAGTGCCGTCGGGATCTAAAAGTGTTCCACCTCCGGTTATGCCTCCGGCTAAGTTTGATCCAAGTATTGTGAAACTGTTGATGTTGTCTCCGGCTCCACAATATAACCAGTCACCGGTTGTGGTTTCGGGTTTAATCATGCCCTGACTCAGGTATGTGCTCATGTTCAGACTAGGCACGGTATCGCTATAAGACCTGGTTCTGGAAAGATCAACTTTCATTGCTACTTCAGTTCCGTTGCCTGCATTGGCATCCAGATAGTTAGGGCCGCTGATGTCTGTGCCGGAGCCTGCGGAACTTAATACACTTACATATCCATATAGAAATTGATTTTCATCGGTCTCAAATTCAAAATGGTCGGTTACCCAGTCAACATTTTCTGCTCCACCGGTTTCCGCTCGTAGTGCGGTTTCGATGGTACTTGCTACGTTTGCCATAGTGCCAACTGAACTGAAGTCTATGCCTGTTACTGTATATGTAGGTTGATTGTCTAAAGTAATGGTGAAAGATCCCGCACTTGCTCCGGTTATTGTTTTCCACGATGCGATGGTTGTTAGAACCTGGTCGTTATCTCCTATCATTCTGGCTTGATCGTCACTTCTACCAACAGAGGTTACTGATCCACCTGTTCCAGCTGCTTTTTCTGATTCAATAATGAAGTAATTGCTATATATATCGTTGCAGTAGTATACGCTTTCAGTTCCTCCTGTAACGGCTCTGATTCCTGTTTGAACAATATTTGCAACTTCGCTTACTGTTGTTATCCCTGTGAAATCCAGGTTATTTATTTCGACTGATGGTAAGCCATCTCTTGTAAACGCGAAAGCTCCGTTAGCAACTTTATTCCAGTCTGCAATATCTGTTGTTGCTGCGTCACCGATATATCGGCCTGGGGTTTGTTTGGTGAAATCAAATTTGGTGAAATGGTTTGTTTGACTTCCTCCTACTAGATAAAGATCGTCATCGTATCCCGTAAGAACAGGGCCATTTTTAATGAATGGTGTTATGGCCATTTCTATCCATGTTCCTTCTCCTGGATCAAGATCCGTTCTGTCGGCTGCTCCGGCTTTGTCCTCAATTGTGTATTTAAGGAATCCTGTTTTAAAGTCTCCTCGTGCGAAATAAAGGTTATCATCTGTTCGGAGTGATCCTGGACCACTTGGTCTGTAGAAGTTTTCTCCACCTGCGGGAGCTGCCCAGTGTGGCCATTCGTTTGTTGCGATAACGTATCTGTAGATTTCGTCTTTGTTTGATAAAGATAAGTTTCTACCTGGTATTGCCCAGATTTCAGGTGTACCGCTGATGGTGCCGGTTGGTTGAAAAGCTAAAGCGGCATTATCATCTATTCTTCCCGGAATATTGGCCATTTGTGTCCATCTTAATCCTGCAGGAGCAGATGGATCGAATCTATAGAAATATCTGCTGGCATCTCCTAATAGAGCATATGCATAGGTGCCGTCTGTTGTTAAAGATGCACCTTCACCGACGTCATATGGTGATGCTTCTTCGATTGTCCATGTGGTTGTATTTAAATCATAGATAGCGATCCAGTTAAAGAATCCAGCACTTGATGCCATTGTAACCAGTACAGGGTTTGCTCCCCCAATGTATGTTAGGGCACCGGAGATATAGTAATCGTGTGGAGCGTTTGTAATTGGTGTTGCTGACCAGGTATTTGCAGATATGTCGTATCTGTAGATGCCTGATTTACCAAGGCCGGCTTCGGTTGCATAAATATAGTTTGAACCGTCATATGCTATTCCCGTTCCAGCACCTACTCCAACCGGAAGACTTGTCAGTGTTGTATAAGTATTTGGGGTACAAGTGGAGGCTCCTGGAATACAGTATTCATAGAAGGCTCCTGTGTTATATCCTCTTAATATGTAAACTCTTTCTGCTCCATCAGAGACACTATTCGCTCCGTATCCATAAGTTGATGCCGGAATATCTGCAATATCCTCCCATGCGTTTGTGGAAATTCGGAATCGTTGATGTGAAGTCGCGGTTTTATCTGCAAGAATGTATAGATCGCCGTTGGTGTATGACAGGGTTGCTCCATAATCCTGTGTGTTTCCTGCATCACTAATGAAGTCTTCATTTCCGACAGGTGTGTCTAGGCGGGCTCTGTTGTAGTTTATCCATTTTTGTCTTGAAATACTGTATCTCCAAAGATCGTTGTAGTGGTCATTGGAGTCATCAATGAGGAAGTATAACCAGTCACCGGCACCAGGGTAAACAAGTCCGTTATAACCTACGTCGTAAGGAAGGTCAGGAAGTGAAGTCCAGGAATTTGTTGAGATTGAGTATGTTGCAAAGTTCTGGCCACCTACTGCATAAATTAAGTCAGGTTGGGATTCGACGATTTCGAGTGAAATTTGTTCATCATACCATGGTGGATTTTCAAGTTGGCTCCATTGGTTGATTGATGGATCGAAGATTTTGAAAGATTTACTATAATCACGTCCGTATGAACCAACAGCATTTGAAAGGATGTATAGTTTTCCTCCAACGCTAACTATGCCGTTGGATTGTAAGTATATTTCGGAATTGTTTTTAACCGCTTCTCCGTTATCCAGTAGTGATTTTTCAAAGATAGTCCATTCTTCCGTGTCTGTGTCATATGTCTGGAAATCATCATCTTGATTGCCGGCGAGGTTGTATAGTATGGATCCGGATCCTGGATACGTTAGATGGCTTCCTTCATCATTTGTGTAAGGTACATGCTCGATTCCATTTTCGGTGATCCAGTGGTACTGGTTGGTTCCTGTAGTTAGTTTAAATCTTTGTATGAGCCCTAATGTGCTTGCAGAAGTACCTGGTACTGAGAATAAGTCACCAAGAGTGGGGGAGTATGAAAGCAGGTGTCCATCATCGCCGTTGAATATGTGAGGGGCGCTTTCTATGGAGGTCCATGCATCTGTGCTTGGATTATATTTATACATTGTGTTGGTTGCGAGTTCGAAACCAGGGCTTCCGGTGTTTCCTCTTGCTATGTATATTACATCGTCTGTTGGATCGGCTGGTGTAAAATTGTCGAATGTTTCCATTGATGCTCCTCTTCCATTGCTTATCGGGCTTTGACTGATTGTAGTGTCCCATGTGGAGGCTTTGTCCCATCTCCAGAAGGAGGTGTCATAATTACCTTGTAATGCATATAAATAACCGTTTACTGTGGCTATTGAGCCTCCTCGTCCGAATATTTCAGGTGCAGTAGTAAGTAAGCTCCAATTTCCGGGAGTACATCCTGAACCGGTGTTTTGAAGACAGTAACCCCATATTTCGTTTGTAGTTCCTATTGTTGAGTATATGTAATCTTCTCCAATAGTGTAGTCCATGTAAGTACCTTCGGTAGGATTGGTTGTACTTCCAATGTCGTTTAGCTGTGTCCATGCATTATTGATGGTGTCGAACTTGTAGAAGTTCTTGTATCCATTGCCTCTTAAAGTGTAAATGTCGCTGCCTACAGCAACTCCGTCTGATCCTGTTGAGAAACCAACATTACCTGCAATTTCGGCAAGGGTGACCCATGTATTAGTTTGTGGATCAAACTGATACATCGTATCTGTATTGTTTCCTATCATCATATAAAATCGACCGTCAACTTCTGTCAGGGATGTCCCTGCTCCTTGTTCCGGACCGTCCTGTGAAAATGTTTCACCACTTGCACTTACGCCATGGTCGAATTCTCCGATCCATCTGTTTTCGCTGATTGTGTATTTATAGGCGGAACTGCTGTAAATTGCATAAATTGTGTCTGAGTCGAATGCTTCCATGGTGGTTGCCGTATTGAAGGTTGGTCCTGAGGCCAGTTGTTCCCATTTGTTAGTGGCTGGATCGTAGCTAAAGAAAGATGTCCCTCCTGGAGACATGTAAATTTTTCCGTTTACTTCCAGGGTTTGTGTTCCGATTGTCTGGGTGATTGTTGTTGGTGCTGCTTGTGACACAAGTGTTACAAGATCATCCATTAGCGGTCTGTCCCAAGGAATATATTCATTATTGAAAATGCTGTATTTCCAGAAGCTGTTTTGTGCGAGTCCTCTTAGAACATACATAATATCACCAGCAGTTCCAGGATATGTAATTGCAGCTCCGTAGCCGGAATCGGCAGGGGATGTTGGGGATCCTTCATAGTATAGCCATTCATCTGATATTGTGGAGTATCTGAATAGGCTTCCTCTTGATGAAGTAAAGGTTGCACCGGTGTTGGTGTCGCCACGTCCTGATACTAGATAAATGTTGGTGGCGAAGTAAGCCATTCCTCCTTTGGCTGTTGTTGTGGAGCTTTCTCCTATTGTTAGTGGAGTGTTATTCAGTTCGCTCCATTGAGAACCTGGTGCTTGTGCAGGATCAAATTCATAGAATGTGTCTGTTAGTCCTCCTCTTGTTGCAAATATTGTTGTTCCGTTAGTTGTAAGTGCGGCGCCGGATAACATGTTTTCAGGAGTCTGATCTACTGCGGCCCAGTTGTTGGTTGTTGTATTAAATACCCAGAAGTTTTTGGCTCCACCTTGTAATCCATAAACATTTGTTCCAATGGTGGTTAATGCTCCTCCTCCTTGAACGAAGTCAGGTGCCATTTGTCTTGTGAGATCCCAGGTTCCACCTACTGTGTCGTATTTCCAGAACATTCGGCTTGTTCCTCCTTGATAAGCATAGACGTCTGTACTAACTGAGGTTAATGCGCCACCGGCATTAATTACTCCCGGTGCTGCGGTCAAAGCACCCCATGTGTTCAGATCGCTGGTAATATCCATGCGGTAGAAGTTTGTCGTATCTCCACCGCTGAATGCGTAAATGTAGTTTCCTACAACTGTTAGTGCCGCTCCGCTTCCGGCGGCAGTTGGTAATGGGTTTAATGTTGTCCAGGTGTTTAATGAAGGATTGTATTTTTCAAAAGTTGTACTGTTTCCGGCAAGTACATATGCGTTGTTGTTGAATGTTGCAACAGCGTTACCGATACCTTGGTCTGATCCTTGTATGATTGGTTCTCCGCTATCAAGTTTTCCTTGTGTGTAAGGGCCTGTCCAATAGTCAGATGCTATGTTGTATTTATATAGATATGCTGCTGTATCACTTGTAATCTTGTAGTAGGCAAGAATGGTGTTTGCATCCAATTGTTCAAGTACAATATTATTGTTGATGGTTGTTGGGAAGTCTGCCAAAGGTGTACAGAATTCGCTGTCTACAATACTTGGATCGTAAAAGAAGAAGTCATTTGTGTTGTTTCCGGGGAGGATATAAATGTAGTTTCCAAGGTTTAACATGGTTGAACCGGCTCCTTGAGTAGGACAGTTGGTTGATGGGGTTGGTACCCACTCGACTGGCGTTGTGTCGGAGTATAAATAGCCATTTGTTGCTGTAGTGACTCGGGCATCATAGGTGGTGACAATAATGTCGACAAATTCAGTCTTTGTATGAGCTGGAGTTGTTACTGTGATTGTCTTGTGATCTAGTGATACTGTTACTAGTGTTCCGTTTAGTGTTGGATCTGCTGGTGGATCAAATTCTACCGTTACATCAGTACCGTCGTTGTAAAAGTTGCCTCCGTAAATAATTACACTTTCTGCGCCTGCCAATGGTCCGTGGTTTGGAACGATTGAAGTTATGTATGGATCGTCTGTGTATGTGTAGCCGTTTGCAAGGTCATCGTATTGTAAGTCCGGATTTGTTACTCTGACATTAACTAGACCGGAAGCGTGAGGTCCGGGGACGGTACATTGTATTTGTTCGCTATCTATCCATGTAATACCGCTTGCGCTTACTCCATCAAATGTAACGTCAAGACCTATGCCGGCCACGAATGTAGCTCCGGTTACTATTACCGTATTGCCACCGGCGGTTGCCCCGTTATTTGGTACGACAGAGTAAACTGAAGGACCTGGATCGTAGGTAAATGTGGTTGATGGGGAATTTGATACGGAAATTTGTGTGTCATGATTTTCTACAAGAACTTCTACGCCAACGGGGGATGGTCCGTCTGCCGGATTCATTGTTGGGACTGTGACTGTAATGTGTTGGTCATCAGTGTAAGTAACGCTTGCTGGAGGGATGCTATTGCTGCCGATGTATACGGTTGGTTTGTTAGGTAGATCCAGGAATCCTGTACCTGTAATTATTAATGTTGTTCCGCCTATTTCTGGGCCGTTGGATGGATTTAGGCCAGTTACGGTTGGGATCGGATTGTAGGTGTAATCGGTTGTTGGTGAGCTGATTGTTGATTGTTGCCCGTCAGGATTTGTTAGTTGGACGTTGTAGGTTCCTGCTGAGCCGGCTGGGGTTGTGATTGTTAGTAGTGCATTGGAGTTGAATGCGACGTCGATTGCTGGAACTGTTGTTGCTCCAATAGTTACTGTTGGTTCGTTTACGAAATCTGTACCGGTTATTGTTATTGTTTGGCTTCCCGCAAGTGGTCCATTGTTTTTATCAATGATGCTTATCTGTGGGGCAGCATTAAATGTGTAAGTTGCACTGCTATCTTTTTGTCCATCTGGGTTTATAACAATTACGCTAAATGTTCCATCAGCGTGGATAGGCGTGTCACAGACGATTTGTCCTGTTGTTTGGGTTGTGTAATTTGAACATTGATTTGCAGGCACAAGTTCATCTTCAAAGAATACTTGTGTTGAACCCGCGATAAAGTCGCTACCGTCAATTGTGACTGTTGTAGAAATAGTTGCTGGTCCGTTATCCAGAGTAATTAATGAAATACTTGGTGGGGGATCGAAGGTGTAGTTGACGTTGTTATCAAATTGGCCGTCATCGTTTACCACGAACACTGGGACTGTTCCTGTTACTCCTGTTGGGGTGTCACAAGTAATGGTTGTTGTGGTTCTGGTTGTGTAGTTTGTACATGGATTTAGACCGTTTGTTTCGAAATATACCTCTGTCTCTAGTCCTACCGTATCATCAAAGTCTGTACCGGTAATTGTGACTGTCGTGGTTATTGTTTCGGGTCCGTTTGGCGGAACTATTCCTGTAATGTCAGGAGGGGATTTCATGTCAAAAGGATCGCTTACGCTGGATGTCAGGAAGTCATGTACTGGTGGCGTGATGTCGGTAACCCTTAATTCTATACCGGTTTCATATGTGTCGTAGGTAACACCGCTAACAGTACAATTCGTGTCCAGTGCTACTGCATACATTGTACAAGTAAGGGTTCCTCCGAGTATTCCTGTTCCTGTTTCACGAGAAATTTCTACGGTTGTGTCGGTTGGGACTTGTAGTGGTAATCCAATACTGTCCAATGCGTAAACTATTACATTAAATGGTTGATTTAAACCAGGATTTGCTCCTCCGTTGATGTCTGTAATGGCAAGTCTGTCTGTTGCGTCCAGTTTATATACTGTGGTGCCGGATCCGGGTATTCCAAATAGGGGATTTACCAGAGTGAGTTCTCCGGAATCGGTTGTGGTTGAGCTGGAGCCGATAATTGTTGGGAAGGCTTGTGTGCTAAAGAATTTCCATGCGTCGGAAGCTATTTTATATGTATAGTAGTCTGTTGATCCATCTCCTCGGAAGCCGTATATATAGCCTTTTGAGGTGTCGGGCTCTAGTGATCCTCCAGACTGAATATCACCTATTGCCAATGGTGTTGGATTTTTAACCGGCATGCTTGCCAGTTGGGTCCATGCGTCACTTAGAACGCTATAATGCCAGAAATTTGGATTCGTAGTGCTGGAGCTGCCTTGAAGTGCATATAGATTGTTTGCATCGTATGCGGTAAGAGCTGATCCGCCAGAGAATCCGTTGATTGCGCTGGTATTGTCTGCAGGATCTTCAATTACCGGCCATTCGTTGGCTACAGGGTCGTATCTGTAAATCAGACCTCCGTTTGAACTTGTTACGCCATTTGAGGTTCTACCTGGTGTGAGCCAGAGGTCGCCGTTATACCGTAATAAGCTTCCTCGTTTTTCATTTATGTCTGTTGTAGTTCCAACTGTTGTTGGTACTGAAGCTGCTTGGCTCCAATTGAGACCAGTAATACTGTATTTCCAGAAATCGGTTGTATTTTTGCCTTTTGGAACGAGGAGACTGTCGATTCCGTCGTAAGCCATGTATGCACCTTCTCCAAAGACTTCCGGAAGTTGTGCAAGAGTTGTGTCCCATAATCCTTGTTCTCCTGGGAGATCTGGATCTGTGTCTATTATGTATTTCCAGAAGGTTTGATTCCCACCGATTGCAAATATTTGATCGTCTGTTGGATCGCCTGGGCTTGCGTTGTCGTAGGCTGCCATTGAGCTGTGATTTACCAGGAGTTCGGGTGCATCTTCTGCTTTGTTACGATGTGGCCAGATATTTCTTCCGTTACATGGGCTGGAGCCTATGCCTGGAGGAGATGTAATGTCACCGTTGGTATCACAATCGTATGAATCTATTAAATATTTGTATATTAGTGCTTGTCCGTTTTGCGGATTAAGTGAGTCGCCAGAATCATGTGCAACCCAAATTTCTTCATCACCATTTAGCGGGATGTTATCAGGGTCAAAGAATACACTGTCGCCATATTGAGAACCGGCAGAGGTGTCTCCAATATTTAAAGGTAAGTCTGCAGCTATTTTTTCGCGGTCGGTTGAATAGAGTAAATCAATTTCGGAGTCATCACAGTATATCCAGTCTCCTTGTCCTTCTGATATTATTGTGCCATTTCCTGAGTCTGCATCCATGTATTGGGTACCAACTGCGACTCCACTAATATCCGTTCCCGATAATCCTGAGTAAAGTACTGAAATGCTGTTTAATCCGGTTGGATCTGTGATTGCAAAGTGGTCTGTATCCCATACTACTGTTTCTGTTCCAGAAGTAGCAGTCTGAAGACAGCTTTGTATAGATGATGCAACATTGGTCATTGTAGCGTCTCCTGTGAAATCACAATTTGTTGCGGATATTAATGTTCCTTCCAGATATACTCTGAAAGAACCGTCGGTTATTGGTGTCCATGTTGCTGGGGTACTTACTGTTGCTGCTCCGCTAACTAATCTTGATGGTGCTCCTTTAGGTCTAGTTCTACTTAGTAGACGGGAGCTATCTAGGTTTGTCCATTCGGGGTTTCCTCCCAGACTGTTATTTAGAGTGTTTTCAACTGGTACAACGGTTCCGGCATTTGTATCCATCATTCCGCTTATATCTGTACCGATTACGGAAGGACTGGTCTGGCTGGTCTGACTGATCATGGCTGTGTTGTATACTATGCCGGCACCTTCAAGTATGAAGTGGTCAGTGTCCCAAGTTACGCCTTCCCAATATCCACCGTTTGCAGCGATCCAGCAGGTTCTTATGTCTGCTGCGACTTGCACCATGGTGGTGTTACTTGTAAAGTCACAACCGGTTATATTTAATGGGCCATGATAATCTGATTCTATCCTGAATGAACCATCACTTATTCCTGCCCATGTTGTGGGGTTGCTTATGGCTCCGTTGCCACCTATCAATTGTGCTCCGTCTATTCCGGAGTCGAAAGGTATTGATACTGATCCGCCATCCTCTGGATCGGTGGCTGTCTCAACCATGAAGTATCCGGGGCTAAAATCTTCACACCAGTAGATTTGTTGGTTTCCTCCAGTACCTCCCATTGCGGGGTTTTGCATAGCTGTTTCTAGTATGTTAGCTACGTCTTTCATGGTACTTCCTGTAACGGGGTCTGGATCCAATGTGGAGAAATCAATACCCGTTATTGTATATGTCGTGCCATCAAAGTTAACTATGAAGGTTCCATTTACAAGCTGTTTCCACTGGGAAATGTCTTGACTTCCGCTTATAGTAGCGGAGTTGGTTGCTCGTGCTCGATGAGAAGCCTGGTCGTCAAAGTATATTATGTCTGGCGTTTTGTTTGAGCGTATGGCGTAGAAATCTTCTCCGTAAGATATTAGACCAGGACCATTTATGTTTACTGGTATTTTTGGTAGGGTTCCCGATCTGCCTTCTCCTGGATTTTGTTCATCGCGGTCATTCCCAGCAGGATTACCATCTTTACCTAAAATTTCATACCATCTGAAAATGTCTCCGTCACCGGATAAATTATATATAAAATCGTCAAGACCGGTTGATACAATTCCACTAGATCTATATAAGCCCCATAGAGTGGCTGTTTGGGCGTAGTGTGGCCATTCGTTGGCTGCGACATCGTATCGGAAAAGTAAGGCCTTAACCATTCTGGATGAACCACAACCGTAGTATCCGGGACAGCCGCTTGGTGCTATCCAAATGTCATCTGTTGCGGCCATATATGTTGCGTCTCCGTAGCTGTCGCCGACGCCGAAAGCAAGTGGTGAGTCGGCTAATGATGTCCATCTGGTTCCTGCAAGAGCCGCAGGATCGTATTTGTACATGTTTTTCGTGTTGTTGCCACGATGTGTATAAATGTAAGTTCCGTCTGTTAAAAGAGTTGAAGTCCAGCTAATGGTAGCGGGCAGGGGATCGGTGCCGGATAGGTTTGTCCAGGTGTTCAGGCCAATGTCATACGACCAGAAAGTTGTGTCATGGCTTCCAACTGTTGCATAAATTGTGTTGCCGTCTGTCCAAGGTATCATGGATGAAGAACTACCAATATCATCCGGAAGGGGTGCGAGTGTTTCCCAGTTTCCGTAGCCAATTGTTGCAGTACTACCGGAATCGGCATCCATCCAGTTATTTCCCACTGTAGCTCCGCTAATATCTGTACCTACGCCTGCTGAACCCAAATAACTAATATCACTTGTTGCCAAATTATTATCACCTGATGTTATCACGAAGTGTTGGAATGTGTAGCCAGCGTCTGCCAAGTATACTGTTTCTGTACCTCCTGTCTCAGCGCGTAAACAGTTTTGAATTAGTGATCCTAGTTCTGGCATCCAGACAAGACTGCTGAAATCACAATCAATTACACTTACTGGTGCGTCGCCGTTGACGCTAATTGTGAATGAAGCGTCGGTTACAGCTTTCCATGTGTCTCGGACTGTGGTTGTACTTGTGCCCCCATTAAGGGCTCTTGTTTCATTTGTGTCTACTACTACTGTTCCAGCAGTTCCATTTATATAAGAACTGCCGCTAATGTTAGTGCCTCCTCCTCCAGTTGAACTTAATACTGAAATATTGCTTGTTTGTGGATTTGAATCTGCAGAAATTATCTTAAAGTGGTCCGTGTCCCATTGTACGATTTCCGAAGTTCTACCTGGAGCGGCTCTTAAACAAGTTTGTAAACTTTCTGCTACTTCGTCCATGGTAGCGTCTCCAGCGAAATTACACCCTGTGACTGAAGTTGCTGCAACATCATCATCAAATGTGATGGAAAATTCACCATTGCTAATTCCTGTCCATGCTCCTGGAGTGTTTGGAACACTGCCTCCATTTAGTCTTGCCTCCTTGAACATGTTGTATCTATAGAGTTTGGTGCTATTTGTTGTAGTATCGTCTAGGTCGAGTGCGTAGATGAATTCATCGTCTCCAGGGGGATGTGCTAATGAGGTTACTGTAGATGGCGCACTTGTAAGCGTGTCCCACTCACCTGGATTTCCCGTGTCTGTCCCACAAGCTGTAGAAGGGGATATACAGTATTTGTAGAACTGACTATAGTTATATGCTGGTGTGTAATAAAGGGCTTGTTCACTATCATACATTATATCCATGCCGTAGAGTGGAGTGCTTCCAGGTAAACCTTCAAGCGCGGACCATGAGTTGGTTATGAAATCATATTTTCTAAATAAATTGTTTTCTACAATAGTTTGGTAAATATCTGTGCCAACTGCGGTTAAGGCGTTGACTGTCTGGTAGGAGTAAACAAATGAGTCCTGATCTATAACAGCGGATCCAAATCCATCGACGTATGACTGCGTGGAGAAATTCCAGATTTCATAATCCATGTTGTATCTCCAAATGTCGTTTCTTTGTGCTCCACTTTCTCCGGTCATCATATATAGCCAGTTGCCTGCGCCTGGGTACATAAATTTATGTTGGTCTCCGATGGAGTCGTATGGTGGACCTACTTTTTCCGTCCACTTGTTATCAATGGTGTTGTAACTCCACAGTTTTGAGAAATTTGTATCAATTACTTGAGAGACAGTTAAATATATTTCATGTTCATGACCTAGCCTAGGATCGGGGATTGCTGTGAAATTCGGTGCTCCGCTGCCAGAGTTGAACGGGAAATCTGCAAGTCTGGTCCATGTATTTGTTGTTGGATTGTATTTTGAGAAAGGTGTGAATAATGTATCAGTCCCTGCAGCATTGCCACTCATACCGACATAATAGAATTCACTGTCTAGTTCTGTTATTGCAGTTAGTCTTGAACCAGCATGTTCTTTTTGGCGCAAAGTTTCATAATTGCCTGACCCAGGTGGTATTTCTACAAGAGATTTCGGGAATGCTGTCCATTCATCAATATTGTCATCGTATGTGTAGAAATTGTCTGAGGTGGCGACTCCCAAGAGTGCGTAGACCAAATCACCTGCGCCAGGGTATATCATGGATGCTTCAGAGGGGTTGCCATTAACTGCTGAAGGTATTTCTCCGGTAGCTTTTTTGTGTGGCCATGTATTAAAATTGTTTATTCGGCATGGGTAGGATCTTCCTGGATTGCTTGGATCCGGATCAAAACTTACAGTGCCTGGATTTTGGAAAGTTGAGTCGCATGTTTCGGGATCTGGGACGTATCTGTAAATTTGGCCCTGGTCATCTGTATCTACGTGAGTATTTAGGTCGTGGTCTCCATGCCCGGTTGCTGCGTAGAATTCTCCTGTACCGTTATTGTTTAACGTTGAAGAGAATACAAGATTACCATTGCTCAGGCTTGTTGCGTTCCAGCCAAGGTTATCCGGTGCAAAAGCTGCATATCTCCACTCATCATATTGTGGATAGTATTTCAGGAAAGTTTTGGAGTCTCCTCCCACTGTTAGATGAATAACATCGTCGGTAATGCTGACAGTTCCTTTATCATCTACGGCAAGTCCGGCTCCTGATTTAGTTCCACGTATAAGTTGGGTTATTGTGTCGTCCCAAGTATCAAGGGTACAACCTGTTAAATCATTTTTATAACAATATCTCCAGAAATTTCCAGAATTGTTGCCTCTAACTGCGTAAAGATAATCCCCAATACTTGTAATGTCCGCTCCACCGTAAGCTGTGGTTGTGACTGCGACTGGGGTCTGTGTAATAGTATTGTCCCAGGAATGGCCGGAAATGTTATATCTCCAGAAGTCGGTGGTGTTGGCTCCTCTAAAAGCATAAATGTAATTGCCGGTTCCAGGATAATGAAGTGTGCCCCCAGCGCCCGTGTTTGCTGGTACAGGAGGACTAGCACCTGACAGATTTGTCCAGGTATCATTTAAGGTGTCATATTTATAGAAATCAGTACTACCTCCTTCGAACATGTAAATATCATCTTCGACCCTGGTCATTGATGCTCCGTATGTAAATGAACCATATGGATTTGATGTTAAGTTTATCCATGTGTTGGTTATTGGATCGAATTGTTGGAATGTAGCGGATGCTCCCGGGATTGAATATAGTTTTCCGTCAACATCTTCAATTGAGTTTCCGCTACTTTGGGTAGTCCCGTCCTGTGAATAAAACCCTCCTTCGTCCGTAGTGGCACGAGGGAAGTGTATGATCCATTGGTCCAATGTGATGTCGTATTCCGCCGTAACCCAATACCATATGAGCAGTATGGTATTGCCATCACTACCTGCGCTCATGGTGGTATATTCATCAACGTTATCATTGTTACCGCTGTAGTATGGAGCGTCTGCGAGTCTTGTCCACTTATTTGTGGATGGATTGTATTCAACGAAGGTTCTGGTTTTGGCTCCTCTTGTCATATAAAATTTGCCTCCCACTTCCACCATTTGGGATCCGGCTCCTTGTGCCATTGATACGGGGGTGTCTTGTTCGATTATTGTTAGGTCATCTGGGAGTAGGGGACGATCCCATGGGATGAATTCGTTGTTTGAAAAACTGTATTTCCAGAATGCTTGTGTTGCAACTCCTCTTAAGATGTAAAGTATGTCTCCCATCCCCGCGTTGTATGCGACAGATGCTCCGTATGTCATTGTTCCGGGAGTGCCTGGAATGGCTTCATACATTGGCCAGGTGTTATTGTAAGTTCCACCTGTTAATGAATATCTCCATAACAAACTTGAGCTTGTGCTTGTTAATCCTGTAATGCTATTTCCAGTGGAAACAAATATTGATGAATTGCCGACGCCGTCATTGAAGTATGTGATGCCCCCTTTGGCTTCAGTGTTACTTGCAGATCCGACTGAGGCTGGCGCGTCGTCAAGTTTTGACCATGATGGGGCTGAATATTTGTAGAAATTTTTGTTGGTCCCTCCTCTTACTGCGTAGATGTTTATTCCGTCTGAAGTTAATCCTCCACCTGATTGGACTTGTCCTGGGATGTCAGCCAAGGTGTCCCAGTCATTGCCTGCAATTGAATATTTCCAGAAAGCACGTGAGTTATATCCTTGAGACGCATAAATGTCTGTACCGTCGAAAGCCAGAGAGCCTCCACCATATATAAAGGATGGTGTATATTCCATGGAACTCCATACCCCTCCTGAATATTTCCAGAAATCTCTTTTCAGTCCGCCTCTTATGGCGTAAATATCTGTTCCGTCACTTGTTAGAGCTCCACCGGCGTTTACAGTTGCTAGGGCTGGCGCACTTCCGGTTAGGTCAACCCAAACATCGCCTGGAATAACTTGTGTTGTATCATAGCGCCAGAAGTTAGTGGTGTTGTTTCCACCGAATGCATAGATGTCGGTTCCGACTACTGTCATTGACGCTCCAGGACCTACTGCTGCCGGTGTGTTTCCTAGTGTTTCCCAAGTGTTGGCAGATAGATTGTATTTTTCAAATGTGGTTCCGCCCCCAGCAAGTGCATAAATTTCATCACCATATTCAATAATTGTGTTTCCGAGTCCTTGTGTTGCACCGGACTGATCTAGTGATGTGTCGTCGTCGAGCTTGGATCGGTTGAAAACGTTGGTCCAGGTGTTTCCGGAAATGTCGTACTTATATGCTCGGCTGTTGTAAATTGCGAAAATGGTGTCGTTGTCGACCTCTGTCAGTATTACGTTGTTGCTGATTGCTTCAGGGAAGCCTGCAAGTTGAGTATCACAGTATTCGTTTCCTGTTGAAGGGTCGTATCTGTAAAAGTCTGTTGTGCTGTTACCAGGTAGAAGATAAATATAGTTGTTAATCTCTGCCATTGTTGCACCTGCGCCTTGTGGAGGGCATCCGGTTGAGTCCGTTGTTATCCATCCAAGAGGATCGGCTATTGTGTAGGAGTATCCACCGATTGTGTCGCTTCTACCGTCGTATAGCGTTACTACTACCGGCAGGGTTTCTGATGTTGAATGTGCAGGAGTTGTTATAGATAATTCATTTTCGCTTATCCATGTAACTGTTGTTGCTTCTCCTCCAATTGTTACAGTTGGGTCTGTTGGGTTGTTAATGAAATTATATCCGTAAATTGTCGTTGTGTTTGCGGTGTTTATTGGTCCGTTTGCGGGGACAATGGAAGTTATTACAGGATTGTCAACGTATCTGAATCCGTTTGGTAATTCTGCTACTGTTATGTCTCCTGGGTTTGTTAATGTAACTGTAACGAATCCTTCGGTGTGTGCCGTTGTTGTACATGTTATTATCGCTGAACTTATGAATGTTGGTAATGTACAAGCTGATCCGCCGAAATCTACAGAAGGGGTGTCTATAAAATTTTGTCCGTTAATAGTCACCAAAGTTCCTCCTACGGTTGTACCATTGTTTTCTACTACTGAAGTTACTACTGGTGCGAGATCATAGGTGTATATGTTGGTTGCCGATGTTCCGGATTGTCCGTCGTGATTAGTTACAGTAACGTCGACATTTCCTGCTGTATGAGAACCGGTTGTACATTCTAAAGATCCGGCGGTTATGTTGTGTACAGAAGTACAAGCTACTCCATCAATTGTTACTGTTGGGTCGGATGGATCTGTAAGGAATCCGGTTCCTGTAATTGTGACGGGTGTTTCACCGGCGGCGGATCCATGATTTGGGTTGATTCCAATTACTGTCGGTGCGGGGTTGTATGTAAATTGTTGATTTGGAGTTGCATTACTTTGAGTATTTAGATTTGTTACAACTACATCATACGTTCCTGGTGCTTTTGTTGGTAATGTGCAGGTTAATTGTTCAGCACTGACCCGTACTACCAGAGTACAGGTTGTTAGACCTATACTTGCACTTGGAGTAGAGTCAAAATAGAAACCGTTGATAATAATGCTGTTTCCTGTTGTTCCGTTTGTTGGAACTAAGTCTGTTACGATCGGGCGGGTATCTATGTTGTAATTGTTGATGCTGGCTTCGGTTGTTTGATTTCCCGCATTATCCGTAACGGTTATTGTTGTATTGTTGTTAGAGTTAAAGTTGACATCAATAGGGCTCAAAGTGGATGATGTCCAGATGTCTAGACTTTCGGTTGAAGTTACGGCTGTTTGGCCTCCTACCCATGCGGAAAGGTCAAATGATACCGAACTGATTTCAGCAGCACCATTGCCGTCAATAGTATCGTTCCAAATACCGGTGGCACTGTCGTCTAGTCTAAATTCTCCGCTGCCTCCTGTTGCTCCTGAGACAGAGATTGCTCCAGCGGATACTGTTGGTGCGATGTTATCTACTGTGGCATTGGTGTCGTCCGGAGTGTTGGTTGGTCCACCAATATTTGTAGCGGCAATTGATACGTTTACGTTTGTTGTGTCTGTGTTACTGGCAAGTACAGTATAAGTTGCGCACCATACTTCTTCTGCAGCTAATCCATCGTCACAGGCGCCTCCTGCACCGTCATCTTCCATAGTAACTGCGCTGCCTCCATTCCATCCTGAAAAGTCTGCGGTAGGAGGGGCTGTAAGGTTGATGTTGTTATCTCCGGCAGCTGAATTGTCCCATGTTGCGATTACAGTGTCTCCAATTTTGTAAGTTCCACCTGTTCCGGTTGCGCCTGTAATTGATATATTAGTGGCGGTTACTGTTGGTGCCTGTACAGCTAATGTGGCAATGACAAAGTCAATGACAGTGTCGTCCGGTCCAGATGTTGGGACAAAGTTTATTTGAGCTGTAAATTTGTTGTCGCTTGCGGTGTCATCACCCAGCGTTGATCCATCATCAGACATTACTATTGGAGTTTCGTCTGAAAGATCTTCATCGTTGTTTGAGTCGTATAAAAGGTAGTAGTTCGCGGTGGAGATTGGCGCAGGGATGTCAAAGTCTGCATCTTCGACGTCAAATTCCACGTCAACTGTTCCGATGTCTTTGCCTATTTGTTCTTGAGCCTGCCATTTTCTGGTTAAAAGTTCGTAACCGGCTGGAGCTCCAGTTGCTGTCCAGGTAGTTGCCCCGTTGTCATTTGACCAAGTGAGGAATTCTAAGTTTCCTTGGTTGCTAGCTTCGGATATTTTTATAATTGAATCGGAATTGATTGATTTGGACTGTGTTTGGGTAAGTCCGGAAGTGTTATCTTGACCTATTCCCGCGATATCATTGTTGAATATTCCTGCGACAGTGTTATCCCAAATCTTGGTTGTTCCATCAGAAGCCAAGTAACTTTCTGGAGTTGTTTGGTCCAGGGTAATACCGTGTTTTAGTGCAAGATATGATTCAATTTGATTGATGTTTGCAGATGTAAGAGCGTCTGTGTCAAAAATTATGGTTTCTGCTATGTTACCGAAGGCTTGAGATACTCCAGGGCGGTTACCAAAAGTATTATATAAAGCGTTTGTCATTGTAAGAGTGGCCGCGGTGGTACCGGCTGGACCACTGTTTTTGTAATAACTGCCTGTTGTCCCATCTGCTCCTAGCTCAGTTCTGAACATGGCTATTTCACCTCCGGCCCAATCTAGGGTACTGTCTTTAAAGTTTCCTGTACCTGTATCGTAATAACCAACATTATCAAGACCAGTCTCAATAATAAGTGGGTAATCATCTGATGGAAGACCATTATAAGCTGTGCGCCATTCTGTATTGGCATTAGGGGAGGCAACAAGGAACATTGTTGTTGTTTCAATGGGGAGGGCTGTGTTTGCTAGCGTGTAATAGTCAGTGCCTAAAAACTCAACAACTGGATTGAAGTTGATAAGGTTTGCTGCGTCATCTTGATATGCTGGGGTGTTAGTTGCTGTAGCGTCATTGTAAGCTCCGGATTGGTCGGTCCATGTTGTTACTGTTGCGTCATCTGTTGTTGTGCTTGTTCCTAAGTTTGCTTTTAGCCAAAGTGCGATATTTGTGTAAATTCCACCTGGGGATATGTCTAGAGTAATGTTGTTTGAGCTTGAACAAACTTCTGCTCCGTCGATTCCTCCTGCATTTGGTGTTACACAGGCTTGCCAGTTTTCACTGGTTTTTGTTTCTTCGGATGCGATGGTTGTGTAGTCTGGGGCGCCGGAGTTGTAGAGGGCAGTGACTTGTTCAGGGGAGAGGACTCGGTCATAGATGTTGAGTTCATCCATTGAACCATCAAAGTGTCCTGTAGCTCCACAAATTGAGCCTGAACTGTTAAGCATTTTACCAATTCCCAGATGAGCTGATCCGTCTACTAAGTCTCCCAAGGCTCCGCTTGTAAGGCTTGTGGAAGTTGAGTCTGCAGAGCCATCTACATAAAAATTAATTCTATCGAGACCGTCATTTGTGTCTATACTTCCGTCGTATGTTACTACAACGTGATACCATTTGCTGGTATTGGTAATGGCAGTACTTCCGAGTATGGCTCGATAATTTGTGGCTGTGAGGGAATTATAATAAGTGACTAGTTCTGGAGCGCTTCCTGTTCGTAGCCTAAATATGAATTGTCTTTGGTCTTCTGTACAACCACTGTCAGCGCTTTTACCTATAATGACATTATTGGTCATTATGGAGGCTGGCTTGAGCCATACGGAGAAACTAAATTTTTTATCTGTTCCGGTAAATGTGGAATCTAAAATGTCTCCGAGGCTAATATAATCTGTGGTTCCGTTGTAACTATATGATCCAAATCCATCTATGCCGCTTGTGGCAGTAAATGTTGCTCCGGTAATTGTTCCATCATTGTTGTTTCCGGAGTAATCCTTTGCTGTTGTAGCTTCGTTTCCCGTTTGTTCAAACGGCATATTAAGTACTGCGATTGAAGTTCCGTTTGTGAGCCAGTTAACGATTCCTTTTGCTGCTACAGGAAGTGTTGTGAAGCTCAATGCAAGATCAGTTTCTGTTTCTGCGTCTGGTAAACTTATTGAATCTACGAATGGATAAACTGTGAATGCGTCTATTAATGTGTCTGTTCTTGTACTTGGGTTTTCTACTGTTAGATCCCATGTGCCAGGTGCTGCAGTGCTAAGATTAAAGTCACAATCGAAGTCGTTTGGAACTGCTGCATAGTCGTAAGTTAAGCTTGTACAAGAAATATCGGATTCTCCTGGTTTGGTTAGCTTGGCTGTGATTCCAGAAACAAAGTTATTACCAGAAATGGTAACTTTTTTGGCAGTTTCGGATTGGTTTCCGGTGTTGAGGACTATGCCCGAAATAATTGGATATATTTCATATGTGTAGCTGCTGTAGCTTGCTGATTGTGTATCTGGGTTGGTTACTATTACGTCTACTATGCCGGTTCCTGCTGGAATTGTTGCGGTTATTTGGTTTTCTGCTGGATTTACTAAAACGCTAGTAGCGAAATTTCCAGTTCCAAATTCCACAGTTGAAGAAGTTGTGGCTCCGCTGCCTCCTTCTGGTGCTATAGTTGGGGTTACTGTGTTTGCAGTGTATTTTCTTACAGTTACCCAATCCCATTGTGCAGAGCCTGTTCCTGAGAGTGAATACATTACAGGGTGTAATGTGTCTGCATCGTTAACGTTTAGTAATGAGTTACTCAGCGTGGATCCTCCGTTGTTATAATAGAAATTTGCTTGGTCTGCTCCGCCTGGCATATATTCAATCCAGTACTTATCGAAACCAACTGAATAACTTCCTATTGTGCCATAACTTCCTGTATTGGCATATGTATATAACACTCCATTGTACCATCCGGCATCAATATTGTTAGTATAACTATAGGCTAGATATCCTATAGCCTTTGTTGTTGCAGCTCTTACGGAACCACCAACACGGGCTGTTGATATTGGATCTGCATATGTTTCAATAATTGAGTCAGTTGGTAAGGTGAAGTTTTTTGCAAATAATCCATCCAGATTATCTAATGTTAGCACTCCTCCTGATTCTGTTGGTGTACCTGTTCTATCTACAACGGGCCATTTTGTGGTGTCCAATGTTCCATCTTCAAAGTCATCGCAGAATAGGAATACGTTGTCACAACTTGATGTTGTTGTTAGTACAGGGTTTCCATATGTAATTTTTATTGTTGTGTCGGTTGGGGTTGCTGCAATTGATGGGATTTCTGTCCATATAGTAGTGGCTGATGTGTAACATGTCCCGTCTTCGATCCAATAGTCTATTTCATTATTATTGCTGTCGAGTACTCTTAAATCTCCACAGTCGCTCTTCATTTTTACTGTAGGTGTTGCATCAATTAATGCTTCTGTATCTATTTCAAATGAAACTTGGTGATTTGTGAGTTCAGCTCCGGAATTTACTATTGTAATTTCTCGATTGTATCCACTTAGAATGAAGTTTGCTCCATCAATTGTTACAATACCGCCTCCTTCTTCGGTTCCATTGTCTGGGGTAATAAGAGAGATTGTTGGGGCTGGGAGTTTTATTTCGAATCCGTTTGTGAGTGTGCCTGTTCCTGTGTCCGAATTTGTTATGACTACATTCCAGTCACCAACTGCGGCTTCATCAATATCTAAGCTGTTACATGTTAACTGTGACGAGCTATCAAAAACCAAAGTTGTACAATCAATGTCTGATTCACCGGCCATTGTAAGTTTCATTGTTGCCCCGGACATAAAATTGGATCCTCCAATAATAACTCCTGATAAAGTTTGATTATTATCTTCAATATTTGGATTTATGGATGTGACAATTGGCGTGGGATTGTATGTGTAGCTGCTGTAGCTTGCTGATTGTGTATCTGGGTTGGTTACTATTACGTCTACTATGCCAGTTCCTGCTGGACTGGTTGTGGTAATTTGGGTTCCTGCGGGATTTACTACAACGCTAGTAGCGAAATTTCCAGTTCCAAATTCCACAGTTGAAGAAGTTGGGGTTCCGCTTCCTCCTTCTGGTGCTATAGTAGGAGTTATGGTATTTGCTGTGTATTTTCTGATGAAAAACCATTCCCATGTTGCGTCGCCAGTTCCTGTTTGGAGGAAGGCGACTGGGTAGAGTGTTCCTGCAGCGTTAGTTCCGGTCCGGCTAGCTGATCTTGTTGTGTCTGAATCAGGATCATAGTATTCATAATCTGCGTTGTCAGCGTCTCCTTTTCTGTATGTTATTTTATAATCTCTCCATCCTGTTACATCTGCGGTCCATGAACTCATTGACAGTTCTCCGCTATTTGTTTCGGCGTATAAAGTTCCTCCGTACCAAAGAATATCTAGAATGTTTGATCCTCCATCTCCTACGTAGCCTGTTCCTGTTGTTGTTGAGGCTCTAAGTCCACTACCATTACCGACCGTTGATGTTCTATTAACATGTGATTGCCAGATTGTGTCGGCTGGGATTGCGTAGTTGGCGCCGAATATTCCATCTGCTGGATTTATAACCAGCTGACCTCCTGTTTCAGTTGGTGTTCCAGTTCTACTTGCGGATGGCCATTTTGATTCAGCAATAGTTCCATCTTCAAAGTCATCGCAGAATAGGAATACGTTGTCACAACTTGAGGTTGTCGTTAGTGAAGGGGCTCCATATGTAACTTTTATTGTTGTGTCGGTTGGGGCTGCGGCAATTGATGAAATTTTTACCCATACAATTGTTGTATCTGTGTTACATGTACCATCTTGGATCCAATAATCTATATCTACATCGCTGGCATCTTTTACTCTTAAGTCTCCACAGTCGCTTCTCATTTTAGAAGGTACGTTAGAGAATAATGCTGCAGTATCTATTTCGAATGAAACTTGGTGATCTGTAAGTGCAGCGCCATCGTTTGTAATTGTTATTTCTCGATTGTATCCACCTACAATGAAGTTGGCTCCATCAATTGTTACAATGGTGCCTCCGTCTTCGACTCCGCTATCTGGGGTAATAAGAGAGACTGTTGGAGCGGGGAGCGTTATTTCGAATCCGTTTGTGAGTGTGCCTGTTCCTGTGTCCGGATTTGTTATGACTACGTTCCAGTCACCTATGGTGGCTCCATCAATATCTAAGCTGTTACATGTTAATTGTATTGAGCTATCAAATGCCAATGTTGTACAATCAATGTCTGATTCACCGGCCATGGTAAGTTTCATTGTTGCGCCGTCAACAAAATTTGATCCTTCAATTGTTACTCCTGATAATGTTTGATCATTGCTTCCGCTGATTGGAAGTATGGATAAATTTGTTGGTGGGGGATCGTATGTGAATCCGTTTACTTCTGTGACAGATTGAGTATCCGGATTGGTTACAACTACATCAACTTGTCCGGCAGCGTGTGCGGGGACAGTTACAGTGAGTTCCCCACTACTAACATATGTGGAACTTGTAACAGGTGTTCCACCAAAAGTTATTGTTGGGGAACCGGAGAATACTTCTGTACCAGTAGCAGTAATGGTTGGGATAGTAACTCCTGTGACGGGATGGTTGTATTTTATACTTAAATATTTTTCTGTTTCTTGTCTGTCTGGGTCGGACAAGGTTGTGTTAAACATGATTACCTCTGGGATGTAGGCATTAGATAGTTGGGAGGTTCCTTGATGTCCATTTAATGAAAAACCGCTGGTTGGTGCGGTCTTGCCTCCACCACTACTTGCAATCTGGGTTCCGTCTCCATATAAAGTTGATACTAAGCCGGTTCCTTTTCCTGTATATAAATGCCAATTTGTGTCACTTGCTGGTGAGCCAGAACTAATCCATCCATCCGCATAGAATTGATCCTTGTCTCCACCGTAATAACCAAGTAGATAGTTATTAACTTGGCCTGCAATTACTCTTTGATTGGAGCCACCTGTTTGTTTTGAAAGATAAGTTAAGGTGTATGGTGTTGAAAAACTGGTTCCTACACGCATTGTTCTGGCATTTGTGGAAGTAACTTCAACTGCGGGGAGTCCATTAATTATGTTCGTTTTAAAGAATGGTTCTTTGCTGGCAGTGGTTTGTGTCCCGTGATTGCCGGCTCCGCTTTGATCTGTCCATGTACTGATATTCGATCCATCAACTGTTTGCCCAGTTCCGTCATTTGCTTTTAGCCATGAAATGTTGCTTGCAGATGCGAGTATCGGGAAGATGTTTGTTAGACTGCTTTGAGCAGGAGTGCTTACGTTGTCATAAAGAATGTATATATCGGAATCTCCAGCGGGGAGGGAATCGACCTCAACCCATATCAGTGTTGCAGAGGTGTCAATGTCGGATTCAATCCAGTAATCTAAATTTGTATCTTGTGCTGAGTTTAAAAATCTTATGTCGTCCCCATTTGCATTCATTTTGCCTGCGGCAATAGGAGTGGCTGTATCGAATTTTATTAATACTGGGTAGTCGGTTAAAGTTCCCCCACTACTGTTGTTAACAGTGATTGATTTTTCATATGGTAAGTATTGAACAAAGTTTGTACCTGTGATTGTTACAGAAGTTCCTCCTGTTATTGGGCCGTTGTTTGGTGATATTCCAGTGACGGGGGTTATTGTTGGAGCGGGGAGTCTTATCTCGAATCCGTCTGTGAATGTGCCGTCGATTGTTCCTGACACGGTTACTATCACATCATAATCATCAATTGTGGCTCCTGTTACGTCGAGATCACATTCAATTTCTGTTGTGCTGTTAAATACCAGTGAGGTACATGCAATAGTATCAATACCATCTGTTACTTTTGCTGTTGTTAAAGTATCTACAAAGTTTGTACCAGTTATTGTTACATGTTCTGTAGTGTCTGTAGTTAATGCAAAATCAGGGGAAATTTGAGTTACTGTTGGTTGTAAAAAATACCTAAAACCTGTTGTGGGCCAGCCAGTTCCGAGTGAAGTGGCTGTTTGTGCGTCGGCGTTAGTAACTACAACGTCATATGCTCCAAGTGTTTTGGCTGGAGTTGTGGCGGTTAGTTGACCTGCAGAAAGAAAGGTTACATTTGTGGCTGAAACTCCACCTATTGTAATAGTTGGGTCGCTTGGAAAGTTGGAAAAGTTGCTACCGTTGATAATAATAGCATCGTTACCTTCTGTAACTCCTTCTTTAGGAACAATGGAAGTTATTTCTGGTCCTGCTGTTGTTAATAGGGTGACGGAACCTTCTGTTCCTCCCCTTATTCCTGTACAACCTGGATCTGCTGTAGTTGTGCCTGCAAATGAATTTGACCCCATTGAAAGGTAAGCGCGTCCTCCACCTCCGCATCCTCCACCTGTTGTATCTGTTCCAAGTCCTAATCCTCCCTCTATGCTGAGAGCTCCGCTCCCACTAAAAGAATCTGCTTCTAGCCAAATTGATCCTCCGGATCCACCACCACCTTCGTTTGTTGTGCCGTCTTGGCCATCAACTGATATGGAGCCATCTACTGATAATGTTCCTGTCGAAATAATTTTTACTGCTCCACCACCACTTCCTCCCTGTTGGCCAGCAGTTCCTGTGTCGTCTCCTCCACCAGATCCTAAAGAGTCAGGATCATTTATTGTTCCGTAGGTTGTTCCTCCATTAGTTTGTGATGTGTCAGCGATATAACCTGGTCCACCTGTTCCTCCGTAACCTCCACCTCCACCTGCTTCTGCGTCGCCACCTTCACCTGTACCGGTTGTGGAATCGAGTCCTTTATAGTCAACGTCAATGTCTCCATCGATTGTGGCTGTTGTGACTGCAAAATCAACTGCGGCAGTTTTTGTAGTACTGTTGTCGGAATGAGTTAAAAGTCCCCCGGAATCGATTGTTAAATTTGTAACTGTGATTGGAGTTGTGTTTTCTTGAATGAAGATACCTCCATTTTCGATTGTAAGGTCTGAGCCAGAGAAGAGTGGGGAAGTAGAGATATATCTGAAAATACTATTGTTTCCTACGGTCAATGCACTTAGCCCTGCGGTTATATTGCTATCATATGTAAAGGAGTGATTGTTTATTGCCATGTCTCCTGCAAGGTTTATGGTCCCGCTGTTACTGGTTGTTAATTCGTCATTAATTGTTGTTCCTTGTAGTGTTAATATTCCGCCTGTATCTATTGTTAATGCGGGAATGGTTGTACCTCCTCCGTTTAAAATTCCTCCGGATGTTGATATTAGAGTTTTTCCGGTTGGGATTTTGTAGCTAGCACCGTTTTTAATGTCGATATTATTGTATGTTTGGGAATCACTGGTTAATTCCGTGAGTTGAGGTGTGAAGGCAACATAGTTAACGTTTGTTCCGTTGTTATATATGACATCACCAAATGATGCGGAATTTTCTTTTATATATATGGAACCTGCACCACCGTCTTGTTGAGCACTTCCTGCAGCACCACCAAAAGCTTGTATGGTTCCGTTGCCTGTTTCGACAAAATCGTTAGAATCCAGGGCATCGTAGTAAAGTGCAATTCGTCCACCACCACCACCAGCGGCTGCTCCGTTTGGATTTCCACCGTTAGTGCTTATTGTACCTGACCCTGTAACTGTCCCTGTCGGAGCGTTGATCCAGACTGATCCCCCTGAACCACCACCATATACGTTTTGGGGTGAGTTTTGTCCATTTGCGCTAATTGTACCGTCAATTGTTATGGTGTCGGAGGCAGTTAATTTGATGGCACCTCCTCCGTAGGCATAACCTGTATGTGATCCAAGGTCTGTTGGCTGAGTTACTGATCCGTATGAGTCACCTGTTCCTATACCGGTAGTTGTACTGTCACCACCCCAACCACCGTATCCTGCACCATCGTATGATGTTGTGTATCCGGGGGCACTGGTGCCTGTTGTAAATCCTATATTATTGGCGTTTACTGTCCCGCTTGTGTTGATATCAATATTTGCTGCACTAATATCCAGGACATGTGATTTGCTGGAAATGTTAGTTAAGTGACTCATATTTCCATTCGCTTCGACAGTGATGGTTGCAGAAGGGAAGCTAATTGTTCCTGTTCCTGATTGGTAGAATTTACTGTTTGCTTTAATATCAAGGGTTGAAAGTCCTGCGTTGAATGTTGCTGTAGAGCTTGGTGTATAATTGGTTGTGTTGGTTCCTCCGATATCCAGGTCAGTGATTGTGTTGATGGTACCGTTATGTACTACATCAAAATTGTCGAAAGTGAATGTTGCATCGGGGACATCGAAAGTACCACCTGAATCAATTGTTAATTGAGGTATGGTTGTACCTGTTGTTGTTAAAGTTCCACTGGAGGCTAGTGTCAGAGTTTTTCCGATTGGGATTTTGTAGCTTGCACCGTTTTTAATATCAATATTATTGTATGTTTGGGAATCATTGGTTAATTCCGTGACCTGAGTTGTGTAGGCGACATAGTTAACGTTTGTTCCGTTGTCATATATGACATCACCATTTAATGCGGAATCTTCTTTTATATATATGGAGCCTGCACCACCATCTTGTTGGGCACTACCTGAGGTACCACCAAAAGCTTGTATGGTTCCGTTGCCTGTTTCGACAAAATCGCTAGAATCCAGGGCATCGTAGTAAAGTGCAATACGTCCACCACCACCACCACCGGCTGCTCCGTTTGGATTTCCACCGTTACTGGTTATTGTACCTGACCCTGTAACTGTTAGAGCGTTGACCCAGACTGATCCCCCTGAACCACCACCGTATACGTTTTGGGGTGAGTTTTGTCCATTTGCGCTAATCGTGCCGTCAATTGTTATGGTGTCGGAGGCAGTTAATTTGATGGCACCTCCACCGTCGGCATAACCTGTATTTGATCCAATATCTGTTGGCTGAGTTACTGATCCGTATGAGTCGCCTGCTCCTATACCGGTAGGTGTACTGTCACCACCCCAACCACCGTATCCTGCACCTTCGTATGCTCCTGTGGATCCGGGGCCACTGGTTCCTGTTGTAAATCCTATGTTATTGGCGTTTACTGTCCCGCTTGTGTTGATATCAATATTTGCTGCACTAATATCCAGGACATGTGATTTGCTGGAAATGTTAGTTAAGTGACTCATATTTCCATTCGCTTCGACAGTGATGGTTGCAGAAGGGAAGCTAATTGTTCCTGTCCCTGATTGGTAGAATTTACCGTTTGCCTTAATATTCAGGGTTGAAAGTCCTGCGTTGAATGTTGCTGATGAGCTTGTGGTGTAATTGGGTGTGTTTAGGGTTCCTCCGATATTAAGGTCAGTGATTGTATTGATGGTACCGTTATGTACTACATCAAAATTGTCGAAAGTGAATGTTGTATATGGGACATCGAAAGTACCACCTGAATCGATTGTTAATTGAGGTACGGTCGTACCTGTTGTTGTTAAAGTTCCTGTGGACGCCAGTGTTAGAGTTTTTCCGGTTGGGATTTTGTAGCTAGCACCGTTTTTAATGTCGATATTATTGTATGTTTGGGAATCACTGGTTAATTCCGTGAGTTGAGGTGTGTAGGCGACATAGTCAACGTGTGTTCCGTTGTCATATATGACATCACCATTTAATGCGGAATCTTCTT
>SWBW01009893.1_pt1 | contig 69260 bp, 50 predicted proteins | sample 4693041 | NCBI WGS metagenome assembly SWBW01 (sample SAMN10267271, study PRJNA491770) | bioreactor metagenome | isolation source: DHS bioreactor inoculated with marine methane seep sediment | place: Japan: Omine Ridge, Nankai Trough | collected 2006-05-06 | reverse complement strand
GCATTACCTTGAATGGTCGAAACCAGCGCGGCGCAATGATAAACGCGGGCGCACCCGCGCATGGCGGCGGCTACCGCTTCGCTATCGCGCAGGTCGGCATAAACACGCTCCACGTCGAGCCCGTTCAGCGCTCCATTTTCGCGTTCCGAATGCAGCATCACCCGTACTTGCTCGCCTTGTTCGAGCAGGCGGCGGACCAGGTTGGCGCCAAGGTGTCCGGTAGCGCCTGTAACAAGTGTTATGCCAGTGTTCATCGCATTAATCCGGGATAGTGCCGCCCAGGACTAAAACGGGAGATCCGGTCCAGGCGCGTGAAGATCATGGATGTTGTTTTAAATTCTGTCCGGCAAATCATTATATTAATTTCACTGAGTTATTCCACGCTTAACAGTTAGCCCTGATAGAGCTGTTCAAGGCCTTTGAACAGGGGTGCCATAGCCGAAATAAGCCAGGGATTTAATTTTTCCGAGATAATGATAAAAAAACGCCACTGACGAAACCTCGTTTATCATCAAAGGCTTGATAATGGAAATCGCATCCGAAAGCAGTTTGATTGCCTTGGGAAAATTCAAAATATTGTCACGTACTAAATTGTATGCACCGAATACCGCCAAAAAACAGAATTGCTTTATCAGGGAATAATGTTTCCTGTTCAGGCCGGCCAATACGGCAATCGATTCCTGCGCATTGGCGCCGCCGCACTGCAGGTATTTGAATACAGCCCTTTTAAGCAAATCGTTGGACATCACCGCGTACAGCGCGTTGGCAAGAATATTGAGATTGGCGTTTGCCTCCTGTCTGTCGCGGTAATAGGCTTCGATTTTCTCGTGAATCAAATCGGCATTATTGAAATCAGGCATGGCCAGTAAATGCGCGCTCAATATCTGGATATCCGAGAACACCGCGGTCAGGCCGCCGCCCGTTAAAGGATGGCGCATGTTAAGCGCATCGCCCAGCATCACCGCGCCTTTCCGGATGATGGGTTTTGCCGCCATGTAATGGTTGGGCATGACCTTGAATCCGCCTTCCTGCAGGGCCAGGTTATAGCTGCCGAGCATGCCGGCGGGAATGTAAGGCGTTACATTGGTATCGAGATGTTGCTGGAGCAACTGCTTTCTAGGCAGCTGTTCGCCCGGAAAATCGATCAACAGCCTGATTTCATGGCTGGAAATCGGATAACAAATGAACGGCGTCGGTCCCGATAAAAACACATGGCCATGTTTTGGAAAAGGCATCTCGCAGTCTTTTAGTATCAAGCCGATAAAATAAGACGTGACGGTTTTTTCATTATTGCTGAGATGCACTCTGAAATTTGAGAAGAATCCATCACTGGTAATGGTTAAGGGAGCATGAATTGACTTTATTCGGGAGGTAAGCGAATCCCGGTAACTGACGCCGATAATCTCATGTCGTTCGTTTTCCAGTAGTTGCAATGCCTTGCCCTGTATTTGCGTAACCGAGGCATTGTTCAGCGCGGAGGCTCTTATTTGCTGCAAAAACCGGCCGTTATGCAAGCCCATTCCCTTGTAGGGGGGCGGATAAGGAATAGTGGTTTTTTCCTCGCCCTGCAGCAGGGCGTAACCTTCAACCGGCTGTGCATCGAACCCTTCCAGTAAATGCCCGAGGCCCATTTGCTCCAGCGACTGAACGGCGCCGGGCTGCAGCAATTCCCCGACGATGCGTTTTTTCTCTTCGTAGGACGGATCGATTAATGCGATCCTGATGTCTTTGGGCGCCAGATAAGCCGCGATGGTGGCACCCGCCATGCCAGCGCCGATAATGCAAATGTCGAACTCTGACTTCATACTGAGCCCCTGGATAAGAGTGCTTTTAGCAGGTTGAATGTATTATTTTCGCTGGACATACTGTTTACAATATCGGTTCAGTGCCCAGACAGGAAAAATATTCCTGTAATTAGCGTAAGTTATCATGCAGTTGTAATTAAAAACTCCGGAAATGCTTTCCTGCGGCCAATCGCCTGTATGGGTTTGTCTGTTCAACAACAGAGTGATTCCTGACTCGATCACCTTTCTGTCGCCAAAATCAGCCGCCATAAGGGCCAGCAAGGCCCAGGCGGTATTAACCACTTGAGACTTCGCCGCTTCGGTATAAACCAGTTTGGAACACGATTCGAACGTTTCGCCCCAGCCGCCATCGGCTTTTTGCTTGCCGGCCAAAAAGCCGCAGGCTATGTTGATTCTGTCCGTTAAAATCGCATCGTCATGATAGCCCTTGCCCCTGGCCTTGCTGATCGCTTCCACGCCAAACCAGGTCGCGTAGGTAAAGCAGACCGCCCAGCCGCCATACCAGGAACCGTCCGCTTTTTGTTGCTTCAGGATGAAATCCAGTCCCGCGCCGATCGCTTTGCGTATTTCGCTGTTTTTAAAGTCAGGATAGGTTTCCTGAATTTCCAGCAAGGAAATCACACAGGCCGCGGTGCATTCCGTCCATGAATAATCAATCATGATATCGGCAAACACTTCGGAAGGATTGAGCTTTTCCAGCCATTTGGGCGCTCGCGTCAATTCATAAGTGGCCCAGCCGCCATCGGAATTCTGATAAGAAAGAATAATATCGACCGCCTGTTTGATGCGCATTACATCAATCGCTGGATGAACCAGACCTGAATGATGCACCGCCAGCGCGGCACTTAAGCCTTCCGCCGTGCAATCGGCAACCGGCCAGCCATTGTCAGGCGTTGAAAAAGGCCAGCTGCCGATCATCGGATGACGGAAAAATTCGGCATGCGTCGGGTGTTCGGCCTTGATCTGCGACTGATCGATAAACCGATAGCTATTGGCAATCGTCGCCGGAAACAGTTTGCCCAGGTCGCTTTCCAGCATGGCGCGGGTTGCAAACGCGGTATCCCATAGCTGCGAGCCGTTGTAGCCATTCATTTTCATGCCGTCTTCCGCAACCCACAAATAATCGTACCAGCGCGCGGTATGCTTTTTGAATTGCGTTGAATCCTTGCCGTAGGCATGCCAGATGCAAATGGAATTAATGGCTTGGTTGACAGGGCCGATGTTGATGTAGTTGGTCTGCTCGTCCTCGGCATTGAGGTATTTTAGAATGTAGTCGGTGGATTTTTTTCTTAACCAGGCGCATTTGAATTGTTCATAACTATTGGTGAAAAAATTCATCCACTTCAGTATCGGAGACAGCGTGGTGTAGCGGTCCTTTTCGCATACGGCATCGCGTTGTTTCGGCCAGTCGATGGCGGCGAAATCCTGGTTATAAAGCTCCTCTCTCAAGGACAGGATCAGTTCATTTTCGGGTGCTTTGATGCGCTGCGCATAGCAATAGGCCATCGGCAAATAGACCATGCGGGTGTGGCACCAGTAACGCCAGGGATGGACGGGCAGCCATTTGGGAAACAGCCACATTTCAGGAAACAGGCTGTTAAAGCCCTGCCAGTCATAACAATTCAAAACCGCCAGATAAAACTTGCCCCAGGAGGGAATGCCGGTTGCGCCGCCGTTGTTTTTGATCCAGGCCCTGGCCTTGATCAGCTGCTGATGATCTTTATCCACGCCCAACAGGCGCAGCGACACATATTGCATGACGGTGCCGAATAGGGTCGATTGACCTTCGATATGCATGCCCCAGCCGGCGTCCTGGTTTTGATGATTGAATAAATACAGCTTCATCATTTCCCGATGCGCTCTGGGAAAGGGTGTGCCGGAAATATAAGAGGCGATCAGCAGGCCAGGCAACAGAAACAGCGGTCCACCGTAATCCCCCGGCCAATGTCCGTCTTCGCTTTGCAGGTAGGAATAGTAGTTAATGCCTTTGATCAGCGCATCGATGACTTTTTGCTCTTCGGGATTGCTCGATTGCGGAATCGGGCCGCTAAATTCCCGGAACTTCGCGTTAATGGCGGTGTTTCTGAAAACCTGGTCGCCGGAATTGGGATTGCCGGATTTATCAAACTGAAAATCCTCGGCAAATCGGGCGATGTCTTCGTCCGAGATGTCATCGACATTGTGTAAATGCTCTTCGATATCCTTTGAGCGGGGCTTGAAGGCCCAGATTTGCCGTCCTTTTTCAGTAAGCAGATGCCAGTTCTTCCAACTAGGTTTTACATGCAGCATAGATTCTTTTGAGGTCCCTTTGAGCTTGATTGAGCGGTAAATGCCGAGGTAGAACGGATGGCATCCATATTTTTTAACTTATTGATTGAACAAAGCAATACGTACCATTACCAACAGGCCTTTCAGTCTTTTCAACAGGCCGGGTGGATTGCGCAAACGCTCATGGCCGGGCAACAATTGACCTTTGGCCAGTTTGCCTATTTTCCTTTTTACGGCGGGATCAAGCTTGCCGTCGGCGGCCAGTTCAAAAAACAGGGCTTTCACATTGCCCAAATCAAAAAAATCCCGTTGCCATTCCCACTGAAAATTGCCGCCATAGCGAAACCAGGAGCCGCCGATGCCGGCTACTTCATAATGCGTGCCGTCTTCTCGCAACGCGGGAGATACCTGGCGCCACAAGCCTATCACTTCGCCCTGTTTTTCATCGATCAAAATGCGATGGTATGGGTAGCGCCATTGCTCAAAGCCTTCCATTTGCACGCCTAAAGCCCATTCTTCAATCTCTTTGCGGCTGCGTGCGACAAATTCTTCATTAGGTCCGATATTCCAGCGGTACTCGGCGGTCTCGGTATACATCCTGCCCAGGTGTTTGGGCCAGTTACCCTCTTTTTCCGCGTCACGATTGGCCTGCAGCCAACGTTCAACCATTTCTTCAAGTTCTGCCCGAGGATATGCGGCCATTGTGTATCCCTATTTCAATTCAATTTTAATTGCCCGGGTCGGGCAATATTTTTCGGCTTGCCGGGCTTTGCTCAACAAATCCAGCGGCGGGTTTTCCTGTAAAACGCTGACATTGCCCGCATCGTCCACATGAAAAAGATCAGGCGCTTCAGCCATGCAGGTGGCATGGCCCTGGCAAAGCTCTCTGTCGATGTTTATCTGAAATTTCGCGACAGTCTGAATGCTTTCCTGCACGGTATTTGCCGTTGCCCCGGTCGCGGTTTCTGTAATTGCCGTACGTTTGACATATCGGACCCGGCAAGGCGAGACCGGCTGCACCACCATTTGGGTGAAGTCATCCTGATAGCTGTCTTTGTCGTCGACCAGTTCGAAAGTATACCGCCGTAACAGAATGCTGAAAATGGCTTTGAGCTGCAGCATGGCAAAAGCGTTGCCGCTGCACTTGTGCTTGCCGCCGCCGAAGGCAATCCAGCTGAACGGCCTGGCATCTTCCTGGCGCGTTTGTGAATAGCGGTCAGGATCAAATTTTTCCGGGTCCGGGTACACAGCCGCGATGCGGTGCGACACGCGCGGCGAAGCGCAAACGTATTTTCCGGCCTTGACCGTGTAATCCTTAAAATGAAAGTCCTGCATCACTTTGCGAATTAAAAATATCAACGGCGGATGCAGGCGCAACACTTCTTTAATCACATTTTCCAGTACCGGAATTTCCCGCAGCGATTGAAAAGTGACTTCGCCATCGGCGCCGAAGTGGGCGTCGAGCTCATTCAGCACCCGATCCAGCTGTTCCGGCCGGCGGGCCAGTTCCAGCAAGGTCCAGGCGGCGGTGCCCGCCGTGGTGTGATGCCCCGCGAACAGGGTGCCGATTAACATGCCCGTTATTTCATGCGCCGACAGGCGGCCGCCGTCGTCATAGGTGGCGTCAATCAGCATTTGAAACGCATCTTCGCTTTTTTCCGGTTTCCGGGCTCTTTTGGCAATGATGCCGGTGACTAATTCCTGCAGTCGCGCGCGCGCTTTATCCCGGCGCCGAAACACGGGCAAGGGCAGATAGGGGAAAACGAAGGCCAGAGGATTCACGCCTTTTTCAAGATCATGATAAATCCCGGCAAATTCCTCGTTCAGTTCATAACGGAATTCATCGCCCAGCAGGCAGTGGCTGGACGTGTAAATGGTGAGTTCCTTCATAAACTCAAGCAGATCGATCTCGCCGGTATCGCCCCAGCCGGCAATCATTTGCTCGACTTCCCGGACGATCACCTGGGCATAGCCGCGCATCGGCTTGTCGCGCAATACGGGCATCAGCATCTTGAGTTGTTGGTCTTTTTTATGCGGCGGCGCGTCGAAAACCACGCCCTTGCCGAAAATAGGGGTCATGATTTTATAGGCCTGACTTTGATCCAGCTGGGCGTCGGGCGCGCGAAAAAAGGCTTCATTCGCTTCAGGGCCGGTCATCAGCACCATTTTTTGATGAAACATACGGAATTCACCGATTTCCCCCAGCTGATTCCTGAGTCTCATCATGTAGTCGAAGGGGTTTTTGCCAAATTCAAGCATATGCCCCAACAGCGGCAGGGCACCCGGCATTCTGGGGGGCGCTTTGCCGGAAGAAACGGCTTTTTCGGTGTTCGTCGTAGTCATACTCGATCTTGTTATATTTGTGTATTAAGGAACGCCGGTTATAAATTCCACGTTCCCCACCGCGCATTAGCCTTCTGACCGCAGCAATAGACACATAAAAGCGGCCAATTATGACATACCCGGGGATTTCCGGGATAGCAAAGTAGGATTTTTTAATAAAATAGAACGTCTTGCCGGCAATTCCTATCGATATTGCTGAAGCCGCGTTCATCATTAAATGCCGAAAACCATCATTGCCAGGGCAGGCGGAGAGGGCTGGGTCAATAGGGAGTTAAAGGGGCGAAACCGTTGATGCGCTTTGCCTTCAATTGCCGCAAAAAGCCACACTTGTTCGGGAGCTAAAATGCCCAAGACGAGTTAACTAATGGAAATATAACGTTATTTGTATTTTGTCAACTTTGACAGAGCGTTTGAAATTGATTAAGGTAAAAAGTCGTTCCATTTTTTACAAGGCTATCAACCCGGTTTAAGTGTTTGTACCCGTTTGCTGATAATCGCGTAATTTCCTGCGCAGCATTCTGTTTTCCAATTAAACATGTATTAATTGGAAGAAGTGAAGGCGGCATTCAATGAACAGATCAGAAATCTTGTTACACATCAAATTTTGTCTGTTGGAAAAATCCTTACCCGTACCTATGTCCGTATGAAGCATGATCAGAAAATTATCCTCATACGCTGAAATTTAATTGACCTGATTACAAAATGAAAAAGAGCCAAATACTGTTTCTTGCGTTGTGCTTAACCATGGCATCCTGCACTCCACCAAAAGAAACCGAGACTGTCGATACTTACGAGGTTATACAGCCCATCGTAAAAGACACTACCTACAGTAACGAATATGTCGCCGATATTCAGTCGGTGAAGTATGTCGAGGTGAGAAGCAAGGTTAAAGGTTATATTGAAAAAATTCATGCGGATGAAGGCCAGCCGGTAAAGAAAGGGCAATTGCTGTTTACGCTTAACGCCCTGGACTTTGAGAAAGAAGTGCAAAAGGCTGATGCCGTTTACAAGAAGGCCGTGGCGGACTTGAAGGCAGCCCGGGTTGATTTGAAAAACGTAAGGCTGCTGGTGGATAAAGACATTGTGTCCGGGACGGAGCTTGAGGTAACAAAAGCAAAAGTGGATGCATTAAAAGCCGAAGTGGCAGAGGCTCTGGCCAACAAAGAACAGGCTGCCTTACAGCTTTCATATACGCAAATAAGAGCGCCTTACCAAGGCATTATCAACCGTATTCCGAAAAAAGTCGGCAGTTTGATAGCGGAAGGCGATATGTTGACCTCCATATCCGACAGCCGGGAAGTCTTCGCCTATTTCAACCTGTCGGAAACCGAATATCTAAACTACATCACCGCTGAAGGGAAAAAAGCAAAAACCGTTGATTTAAGACTCGCCAATAATGTGCTCTACGGCTACCAGGGAAGAATAGAAACCATTGAAAGCGAGTTCGACCGGGCTACGGGCAATATCGCTTTCAGGGCAAGATTTCCCAATCCGAATGGAATTTTAAAGCATGGGGCCAGTGGCAAGGTCATCATAAACAAGGAGATGAGAAATGCTTTGCTGGTGCCACAAAAGTCAACGTTTGAAATACAGGACAAACTTTATGTTTTCGCGGTGGACCGGGAGGGTGTGCTTGAGCAAAGAAATATCATTCCCAAAATGCGGTTTGATGATTTTTATGTCGTAAAGTCCGGTTTGTCGAAAGACGAAAAGATACTGTACGAGGGCGTCGGCAATGTCAGGGATGGCAACAAAATACGCTTTATTCGTGTTGATTTGGAAGAAAACATGGTGTTAAGCCGGAGAGATTAACCCAGCGACAATTATCATTATGACTGCAAAATTCATTCATCGTCCGGTATTGTCCATCGTCATATCGATTCTTATTACGTTGATGGGCTTGTTGTCCTTAACTCAACTGCCTGTCACTCAATTTCCCGATATTGCACCGCCGGAAGTCAATGTGACGACAAAATTTACCGGCGCCAATGCGGAAGTCGTCGTCAAAGCCGTCATAACGCCGCTTGAGCGCGCGATCAATGGCGTGCCCGGCATGGCTTATATGTCGTCTGTTTCCGGCAACGACGGCAGCGGCGAAATCCAGATTATTTTCAAAGCGGGCGTCGACCCGGAAGTGGCCTCGGTCAATGTTCAGAACAGAGTGTCCTCGGTATTGGATGAGTTGCCCGCCGAAGCGATCAAGGCGGGGGTCATTGTCGAGAAAGTGCAAAACAGCATGCTGTTGTATATCAACCTGCTCAGTTCCGATCCGCAGCTGGATGAAAAATTTCTCTACAATTTTACCGATATTAATGTTTTAAAAGAACTCAAGCGGATAGAAGGGGTCGGTTTCGCCGAAATATTGGGCTCAAGGGAATACTCCATGCGCGTTTGGCTCAGACCCGACAAGATGATGATGTACAACATCTCGGCCGCTGAAATCATTGAAAAACTGAAGGCGCAAAACGTGGAGGCCGCTCCCGGCAAGATAGGGGAAAGCTCCGGTAAAAAGGCGCAGGCACTGCAATACGTTTTAAAATACACCGGCAAGCACAGTACCCGGGAAGCGTATGAAAACATCGTGATAAGCGGCAAGAACGATGGTGAAATTCTGCGGCTTAAGGATGTGGCCGAGATCGAATTCGATTCCCAGGATTACGATGTGCTTTCCAAGGAAAACGGCCAGCCCTCCGCCGCCATTTTGTTAAAGCAGCGTCCGGGCAGCAATGCCAAGGAGGTGATCGACAATATCAAGACTACCATGGCCGAGATTAAGGCGAACTCCTTCCCGCCGGGCATGGACTATACCCTGAGCTATGATGTGTCCGAGTTTTTGGACGCTTCCATCCATGAAGTCATTAAAACCCTGGCAGAAGCCTTCGTGCTGGTGGCCCTGGTGGTGTTTATCTTTCTGCAGGATTTCCGTTCCACCATCATCCCCATCCTGGCCGTGCCGGTTTCACTGATCGGCACTTTTTTCTTCATGCAGTTAATGGGTTTTTCGCTTAACCTCATCACCCTGTTTGCCCTGGTGCTTGCCATTGGTATCGTCGTGGACAATGCCATTGTGGTCATTGAAGCCGTGCATGCCAAGATGGAGCATTCGGGCATGGGAGCCCGCAAGGCAACCGAGCAAGCCATGCGGGAAATCAGCGGGGCGATTATCGCCATTACCCTGGTGATGTCGGCGGTTTTCTTGCCGGTGGCCTTCATGGACGGCCCCACGGGCGTTTTTTACCGGCAGTTTTCCCTGACCATGGCCTGTTCCATTGTCCTCTCGGGCATCACCGCGCTCACGCTGACGCCCGCGCTTTGCGCCTTGTTCCTTAAGAATATGCATAACGACAAACAGGCTAAAAAGTCGTTGCTGCAAAAATTCTTCGGGCGCTTTAACAGTAGCTACGACAAACTGTCCGGCAACTACAGGAAGCTGATCGGAGCTATCGCTAACAGGAGCTTGATCACGTTCGGCATATTGATCGCATTCTCCATAGGCTCCGGCTTGATCGGCCGGATCGTGCCTTCGGGGTTTATTCCCGAGGAAGATCAAGGCACTATTTACGCCAATATCACAGCACCATCGGGAGCGACCCTTGAGCGCACCGAGAAAGTGTCGGATGAAGTGCAGCGTATCGCATCGCGATTGCAAAGCGTCAATTCGGTGTCAAGCCTGGCCGGGTTCAGTCTGCTCTCGGAAGGCACCGGCGCCGTGTATGGCATGAATCTGATCAGCTTGAAAAACTGGGATAAAAGAACGGTTTCAGATAAGGACGTTATCCGAACGCTTGAAGACAAAACCCGGCATATCAAGGACGCCAGCATCGAATTTTTCACGCCTCCGCCGGTGCCCGGTTATGGCAACTCCAGCGGCTTTGAAATGCGCTTGCTGGACAAAACCGGTTCGGCTGACCTAGCGAGGCTGCAGACAGTGGCCGAATCCTTTGTGGCGGAACTCAACAAGCGGCCCGAGATAGAGAATGCATTCACCACTTTCAATGCGCGTTTTCCGCAATTTTTGCTGCATATCGATGGCGATAAGGCCGCTCAGAAAGGCATCACCGCCGAGAATGCCATGAGCACGCTTCAAACGCTCATCGGCAGCCAATACGCGACCAACTTTATCCGCTTCGGCCAGATGTATAAAGTCATGGTGCAGGCGTTGCCGGAATACCGCGCCCAGCCTGACGACCTGATGAAGCTGTATATCAAAAATGATGCAGGGGAAATGGTGCCTTTTTCTTCTTTTCTCTGGACTGAAAAAGTCTATGGTCCGGAGCAGGTGACACGCTATAACATGTACACCTCGGCCATGGTCAACGGGCAGCCGGCAAAAGGCTACAGCAGCGGACAGGCTATCGCCGCAATCAAGGACGTTGCCGCGCAAAAGCTGCCGAAGGGTTTTGGCTATGATTGGGCCGGGTCATCCCGGGATCAGGCGCAGGCCGGCAACCAGGCTATTTACATTTTCCTGATTTCCCTGGTGTTCGTATACCTGCTGCTGGCGGCGCAGTATGAAAGCTTCCTGCTGCCCATGCCGGTGATTCTGTCTCTGCCGATGGGCATCTTCGGCGCCTTGTTCTTACTGATGGTCATGGGGCTGGAAAACAATATCTATGCGCAAATCGCGATGATTATGCTGATCGGCATTCTCGGCAAAAACGCCATTCTGATCATCGAATATGCCGTCATGAAGCACCGGCTGGGAAAAACGCCGTTTGAAGCGGCCGTTGAAGGCGCCGCGCTGCGTTTGCGGCCTATTCTGATGACCTCCTTTGCGTTTGTTGCCGGGCTTATTCCACTCATGTTCGCTTCCGGCGCGGGAAAGATAGGCAACAATACCATCGGCTCGGCAGCCGCGGGGGGCATGATTTTCGGCACAATTTTCGGGGTCATCGTCATCCCCGGTTTATATGTGGTGTTTGCGAAAATCGCGGACAAGCGCAAACGTAACGGAAGGAAGGAAGAAATTGCGTTATCTGAAACTATTTGACTGATTACGCAGTGAGTCGAATTCAAATGGATTTCAAACGCATCGTTAACCGGGCTTTCAGGCCACGCAGCAAGAGAGGATAAAAGTTGCGCTGCCTGCCACTTCAAACGGGGGGAGCAAAATCGCCCGTTACCCGAAAACAACGGCTGTTGTAAAAATTGACTATTGTTATTGACAGGCCTGCCTGAAAAATACAGTAGGGTACGCAGTGCGTACCTTCTCCAGCGGTTCCGGTGAAAGTCATCCCAAAAGGTACGCGATGCGTACCCTACCGGATTTATGAAAATCTCTGACGCCCTATCGGTCAGTGAATGGCTTGTTTTTCATGGCGACGCATGTCTGAAGGTAATGTTTCCGACTAATGAATAAAAGCTCTAATATCTACTACGTAAGAGTAAATGAAGAATCAAATTTTTAACTCCCTGATCTTGTCGTCCTTGGCGATGACCTTCAGTGGATGCTCGACACTCGATACCCACTTGTCCATTCCGGAAAAGGCAATGCCGGCAAGTTTCCAGGATCAAAAAAGCAGCACAACCACGAGCATTGCAAACATCGACTGGCGCCAATACTTTGCCGATCCGCATCTGGTAAAGCTGATCGATACCGCCGTCAGCAACAATCTCGATTTGCAAATGGCCTTGCAGCGCATTGAAGTATCGCGCTCAAGCGTGAAACTGGCCAACGGCGCGCTGCTGCCGAAAGTGGATTTGAATATAGGCGGCAGTGTGCGCAAATTCGGGCTTTACACCATGGACGGGGCAGGTAACGCTTCCACCGAAATCACGCCCGGCCAAATCGTGCCCGAACACTTGCCCGATATTTATCTGGGTCTGCAGGCATCCTGGGAAGTCGATATCTGGGGCAAGCTGCGAAACCAGCGCAAGTCAGCGATTTCGGAATATCTGGCAAGCATTGAAGGAACCAACTTCGTCATTTCAAATCTGGTGGCCGATGTGGCGATTTACTATAACAAATTGCTGGCCCTGGACAATGAGCTGGACATCATCAGGCAGACCATACAGAAACAGCAGGAAGCGCTGGAGGTCATAAAGCTGCAGAAACAAGCGGGCAGGGCGAATGAGCTGGCGGTACAGCAATTCAACGCGCAGCTGCTCAATACGCGGATTTTGGCCCAAAAAGTGCAGCAACAAATCACGGAAGCCGAAAACCAGCTAAATTTCCTGCTGGGGCGTTATCCGCAACCCATTGAACGGTCGAAAGAGCTTTTGTTCAAGGTGGTTCCCAAACAAATTGCATCCGGCGTGCCTTCGCAATTGCTGGCGAACCGCCCCGACATTCGCGCGGCGGAGTTTCAGATTCAGGCAAGCAAATTTGATTTGAAAGCGGCGAAGGCGGCTTTTTTCCCGAATTTCAATATCACCGCGACTTTGGGCTTCCAGGCATTCAACCCCGAGTTTTTATTTGCGTCGCCGGCCTCGCTTGCCTATTCCGTCATGGGAACCCTGATTGCGCCCCTGATCAACAGGAATGCGTTGAAAGCGCGGTTCAATACCGCGAAGGCCAACCAGTTGAGCGCCATGTACAACTATCAGAAAACCATTCTGAACGGTTATGTCGAAGTGGTTAACGAACTTTCAAAAATCGAGAATTTGCGGCAAGTGCACGCCCTGAAAAAGCAACAAAGCGAGGTCTTGAAAAAGTCCGTTGCAACCTCCAACGAACTCTATAAAACCGCCAGGGCAAACTACCTGGAGATTCTGATTGCCCAGCAAAGCGCCCTGCAGGCCAATCTCGAACTGATCAATGTCATCAAGCGCGAACGCATAGCGGCGATCAATATTTACAAGGCATTAGGCGGCGGATGGACATAATGGCGGCAGTCAGTCAGCAGGAGGCGCAGTGAACCGGAGCGTATGGTCATAAGCATGGAATCGCAGGTGCGAATTCATTCGCACTGGAACCCGCACCTGCATAGAAGAATCATCGCATGCCTACATTATCAATTGCCGGTGTAGCGTTCGACAATCTCCACACGCCGGTTTTTTGCACGGCCCTGTTCCGTCCGGTTAGAAGCGACAGGCGCCACCATGCCGGCTCCCGCCGGTGTCAGACGATGACTGTCGATGCCATGCTCCGATACGAGCATGTTTACGACGGCCTGGGCCCGGCGCTGGGAAAGGGACAAATTATAGTCGAATGCGCCTTTGCCGTCCGTGTGCCCTACAATCAACAGTTGCATACCGGGATTCCCGCCCAGGAGCGCGGCCAATTGTTTAATCTGGGGCGCTGACTCCGGCTTAATCTCCGCCTGATCGAAGTCGAAGTAGATGCCGTAGATGGCAATCCGGCCGTCGCGTTCCAAAGCCTGCTGCATTTCGCTGGACTCGACGACCGAGATCTTGTCGGATTCCATCGGCTTTGATTCAACGACGGTCACGGCGACATGCGGCGTCAAGGGGCGGTTTTTGGTCGCTTTTGTTTCGACCCCGAGCATGCCGACGGTAACCCGGCTGTCCGCTCCCGCTTTCTCCGCCAGCAGGTAGACGCTCGTGTCCCAGGTTGTGGGCAGGCCGATTTGTCCCTTTCCGGCCGTCCAGAAGGTCGAAACCGCCCGGGCCGGCGAGCATTCATTCGCGCCCTTGCAGAAAAAGCGGATCTCGAAACCCTTTGAACGCAATGCCGCTTCGTAGTTACGCATGACTTCCAGGACCGAGCGATCTCCCGGTCCCTCATATCTGATCGACGTAAGCTTCCCGGACAGGTCCACCTGCCATGCCTCGGGCTTGTCCTTCTCGCCGCGTTCCAGCGCTTTGCCCGGCAGCTTCAATTCTTCGTAGGCTTTGGTCTCGTAGAAGTTGATGTGCGATCCTTCATAACGTCCGATCAGGGGATGATCGCCGGAACCGGCCAGATCGGCCTCCTGCGCTTGCGATACGCGGCCTGACAGGGCGGAAGCGGCCAGGAGCAAAAATAAAATTCTCAACGGCAGTTTCATGCGTTTGCCTCCCTTTGTTCGTTTCCAGCGAAAAGCAGCGTCCCAGTCACAGGATGTACTGACGACGGGAGGCGCAGCGTTCGAAAGCGATGCGCTTCACTGCGTCGCCTAGAGCGCCTACTTTTGGTCAGCGATCCTATGCAAGATTCCAGTTTCAGGGAGTCGTCTTTAGCCAAATGCCTGATGGCCGGTTCCGTCCCTTGAACGACATGGATGTGTTCAGGCCTGTTTTGCAGGTGATTGCGGAAGTTTTTCAGTTTGCTAACGGTTTTATCCAGAATGAGCATTGTATTCATAATGCCAGGTTCCTTTTCCATATTCGCATGAGGTAAAAAGCTTGCCGGGCGCGGCCTCGGAAAGCAGAAAAAACATGACCGCATTATAGCCGCGCTCCGGTTAAGTGCAATGTCAGGCCGGTTTTGAGTTTGTGATTCGTTGCCATTACGTGCCGCCAACAAGGGTAGTAGCGGCCCGTCTACGATACATTATCATTGCCATTAACAGCATACACGCCACCGCAACGGCGGCGGGAAACAGTACTGTCGTAATGGAATAATTCTCAAGCGCTATCATGACGAGGATATTGCGGGCAACGAACAGGGAAAAGAACAGCAAGGATTCTGAATGCGGAAAACTATACGCCTTCCTGAACGTTGGTCCGAACCCGAGAACATCGACGGTTGTAAGAACGACAACGGCCCACAATGGGTCGGACGAAAAATACCAAAGCGGCAAGGAAGACATTGCCAATGTAAAAAATAGCCAATCCGTTTTTGTGATTGTAATATCGGCACGCTTAACGTAAGCGAGGAATGCAACAAACACCGTTATGCATCCGGATACCCCGATGGGCCAGGCGCCCACACCGCCTTTATCTTCGATCTGTGCAAGAAAAACCACGAAGGTTGTGGCGCCCCAAATGATCCAGGAAAAAACATGGGGCTTGGTCGCGCCGCTAATGATTGTCCGGATATACGGAACAAACGCCGCGAAAGTAAGCGCGATAGCGACAGCGCTTAAAATCTCTTTGTAAGGCATGACTCCCATATGTTCTCCTTTGTCCAACAAAATATGCCTGTCTTATATACCAGAATCATTATAGAACAACCGTTTTCTACAACCCCTATAGTTATAAGGATTTGGTCGTCAATAACTTCCCTGTTTAAACAGAGGATGTGCCGACGCCAGGAGGCGCATTGTTCGCGAGCGATGCGCTGCACCGCATCGCCATACCCGCCAAAGCACCAATCGGATTGCCGGCAAAACAAGATCAAATCCCCTTGCGCAACAGCCATCAATTAATAATGCCCGAAGTTTACTGATTGATGGGGATGAGTATTTCGGATAGCATTGGCGGCCGTTTGGGCGTAACGCCTGTTTTTCGCATCAACTTCATCGTCCTGTCGACCATCCTGAAATGAACAAACTCGCGCTGATTACACTGATATGGCTAGTCGCTTCCTATTGCCAGGCAGATTCCTATGAAGGCACCGCGCTCCGGATAGACCCGCGGCAACTGGAACGCCGGATTCATCAGGAGGTCAATCGCGAGCGGCAGAAATACGGCCTGGCGCCACTGGCGCGGGACGAAAAACTGACCGAGATAGCGCGCAATCACAGCCAGGATATGGCCAGATACAATTTCTTCAGTCATATCAATCCGCGGCATGAAGATCCGACCGCGCGCGGCAAACGGCAGGGATGGAACGAAAAGAAGCAAATCGGCCCCCGTACCTGGAAAACCGGTCTGGCCGAAAATATTTTCCTGAACAGCCTTTACAGCAAAATACTGACGACAAGACAGAACGGCGTCACCGTCAGCCGGGAATATTTCTGGAATAATCCGGACCAGCTCGCGCAAACGACAGTACAGGGCTGGATGGACAGCCCGCCGCATCGACACAATATCCTGTCGCCGCAGGTTGACCGCCAAGGCATCGGCGTCGCCATATCGGGCAATGACGTGTATGTGACGGAGGATTTGTTTTAACAGGGATAGACGCGGTTATCGCCGACCCTCAAGCTCTTTAATCAGGACCTTCATTTCGTTAATCTCCTTGCGTTGGGTCTCGATAATGGCGTCGGCAAGCTTGCGGACGCGCGGGTCCGAGATGCGGGCACGCTCGCTGGTCAGGATGGCGATGGAATGATGAGGAATCATGGCCTTCATGTAAGAGACATCGTCCACGGTGCTCTGGCTGCGGACGAGCCACAGCGCGAGGGCGAAAACGAGCACGCTGCCCGCAAAAATACCTGTATTCACGCGCCGGTCGGGGTACATATTCAGCATGTATCCCAACATGATGATAGCCATTGTCGCGCCCATCACGATCGCCATGTACATGCGTGTCTCGCTGAAAACCACATGCTCTAACTGGTAGGTGTTCAAATACATCAGCACCAGCATAACGACGGTTGAAGTCGCGATCATGGCACCGAATTTTGCGTACTTGCTCATAGTGATCCTCCGGTGTAAATGTGGATTGCCACTGCGGCACGGCTGACGCTTGAATCAGGTCGTGCCGCTTTTTACCGTCGCCCCGTCCCCATTGTCAGCCGGCGGGCTCTCCGATAAAAATGATGGAAGCCGGAGTACGGGTTTTCGGGTTCACGGGTTCGAGTTGCTCAACAAGCCTGAAGCCGTTTTCCAGAAACAACGATTTCCAGGTTTCCAAGGTCCTGAAGTACCAGGGCGCGGGATCGGTGAATGCATCGCTGAATCCGCTCCAGCTTCCTTCGCGCCAGCCGTCCTCATAATGGTTTTCCCCGCAACCTGCCACAGGGTGAATTGTCTGAATAATAAGGGCACCGTTCCCATTCAATAAGGAGGGGATTTGTTGAAATAAATGATTAACGGATGTCTCGCCAAGCAGGGAAAAATTGCACACGACGACATCGAATTGTTCACCGAGCGCTTGCAATGACACGTCCTCATAGGACAACACCCGAAACCTTCCGCCTCCATCCTTTGCGGCAGCCTCGACAAATTCAGGCACGATATCGATGCCCAGCGCGTTTATCCCCGTACGGGCCAATTCCCTGATAAGCCAGCCTTCACCACAACCGACATCAAGAACGGTGTTTGGTTCTCTACGCAATATCGCATTCACGACCGCCTTATTCGTGATCAGCATTCTGTTTTCGATTTCACCGTGACGGACAGCCGCGATCCAGGGCTGAACATTCTTTTTCCATGACGCTATGATTTCGTGGTCGGTCAGTTTACTCATGGGTCGGTTATCAGCTGGCGTCCGCTCTTGAACGCGTTGTTATTTTGATGGTTTTTCAAACATCGGCACAAATTCCCCGTAGCCGCTTGCTTCCAGCTTGTCGGCCGGAATGAAGCGCAGCGCGGCTGAATTCATGCAGTAGCGTTTGCCGCCTGTGGCCTGCGGGCCGTCGTCGAAGACATGGCCCAGATGCGAGTCGGCCAGGCGGCTGCGCACTTCGGTGCGCGAGATGAAAAAGCCGCGGTCTGTTCGGAGGGTAATGCTGTCCTTGCTGATCGGCCTGGTAAAGCTCGGCCAGCCTGTGCCGGAGTCATATTTATCCTGCGAGCTGAACAGGGGTTCGCCCGAAACCACATCGACATAAATGCCGGGCTGCTTGTTATCCCAGTATTCATTATTGAACGCGCGCTCCGTGCCTTCGCGCTGCGTCACCTCGAACTGCAACGGCGTCAGCCGGCTTTTGAGTTCCTCCGGAGAAGGCTTTATAAATGATTGGGCGTCCCAGGCGAAGGCCGTAGCGGCCCATAACGATAAGGTCAATGATAAAACGGCTTTATTCATGGTAAAACTCCAAAACGTTACCTGTTATGACATCTCGGTGGCAAAACTGTTCAGCAAGGCGGTCAGGGCAACCGTGTATCGCGTCGTTTTGCTCCTGCAACAGTGCCCATCAAAATTAGTTGGGTACAACCGGAATTTGTTCGATGGTCTTGCCCGAATTTATTTTATTTTACCGAAGTCGCGGGCGCGGCAACCATGATGCCATCTTGCGCGAACAGATCCTTAATAACTCCATCCAGTCCTTGGGCCGGGTCGTAAATACGGCCCCCACGAAAACGAATCAGCATGCTTTATCCTTACGCAAAGTCGAGAGTCAACAATAACCGGCGCGGTAAGTCCGGGTTGACTTGCGGCGAGCGGTGTACCGCGCCATGTTGTTCATTGCCTTCTCAGGTACGGCCTTTCACCAAGCCCACCGCATAGGCCGGCATGGCGGAAATGGCATCCGGGTCCAGAATGAGCCCGGATTGCTCGTCCTTAAGTCCGCCCAATTTGCCGCGGTCAACATAAGCGTCTTCCAGCCATTCCGTGCCGATACCGCCATAGGTGCAGACCAGGCGGCAAGTGACCGAATCCACATGAAAACGCGGGTACATGGGATGGTCGGCATGCCGGACTCATGCTTGATCCGTCTCGGCAAGCCATTGCGGGAAGTCGTCCCGATAGGATGTCCAGACCGCGGGTCCCTCGGCCAGTTCGTCATCAGTCAGCAAGCAACCGTCCAATTCAGCACGCGCTTTGTCGGCATCGATGTTTTGGCCGATAAAGACCAGTTCCTGTCGGCAGTCGCCGAAAGGCGACTGCCAATTGACCAGAATGTCAACGGCATACTCTTCAGGCCATTCAGCTTCCGGTACCGACGCCCACCAACGGCCGGCGCAGCCATGTTGCATGGTCCCGCCGGCTTGTGACCAGCTACCCGCCCACTCGGGGCGCGAGGCCAGCCAGAAGAAGCCCTTGGAACGCAACAAGGTGCCGTTATTCCAATCGTCACGATGCAGATAATCATAAAAACGGCCGGGATGGAACGGTCTGCGGGCGGTGTAAACAAAACTGGCTATGCCGTACTCCTCGGTTTCGGGCGTATGGCTGCCGCGCATTTCCTGCAGCCAGCCGGGGGCTTGCTCCGCCTGTTCAAAATCGAACAGGCCGGTGTTGAGTAATTTATGCAGCGGCGCCCGGCCCATGATCATCGGGATGATTTCGGCGTCCCGGTTCAGGGATTTAAGGATGGCTGTTAAATTGGCCAGCTCATCGCTGCATACCAGGTCGGCCTTTGAAATCAGAATCACGTTGCTGAATTCAACCTGCTCGACCAGCAAATCGGCGATGTTACGTTCATCATCAATGCCCAGTTCGGCATTGATGTCTTTCAGCGACTGGGCTTCCAGATAATCGCGCATGAAATTGACCGCATCGACCACTGTTACCAGCGTGTCCAGTCTGGATATGTCCGACAGACTGACGCCGTCTTCATCGCGGAAAGTAAATGTTTCGGCAATCGGCATGGGTTCCGCGATACCGGTCGATTCGATCAGCAAGTAGTCAAAACGGCCGGCCTTGGCCAATTGCCCAACTTCCACCAGCAAGTCTTCCCGTAACGTGCAGCATATGCAGCCATTGCTCATTTCCACCATTTTTTCCTCGGCGCGATTGAGGGCGACCTCGTTTTTAACCAGCGCGGCATCGATGTTGATTTCACTCATGTCGTTGACGATCACGGCAATTTTCAGGCCCTCGCGGTTAGCCAGGATATGGTTAAGCAGCGTAGTTTTGCCGGCACCCAAAAAGCCGGAAAGAACAGTCACGGGTAATATTTTCGAAGTCATGAAAAGGGGTCTCAAGGGTTAGGGGAGGGCAATGCAATGTGATGGAAATGTTATAACATAACATTCAAAATAACAACTCTTTAAGGCATACGGCAACGATTCCTTCATTTTCGGGCCATAAGGTTGCCAGCCTATGCTATTCATAGCCTTGAAGGTGCTACGTGAATTAGTAACGGATGTTACGCACGGACGATTTTATCCCGTTTGCCGCGCCGAGCACCGCAGCTTTCGGCGAGAACAGCCCGAAGGGGCGCTGCATGGATGCAGCGCGTTGCCAAAGGGACAGGAAGTCCCTTTTGGCAACCCTCGTCGAAAGCGAGGAGCGCAAGGAAAAAGCGGCAACGGGCGGCCTTTTCTTTGGTTACTTTCTTTTGGCCGCGCAAAAGAAAGTAACTCGCCTTCGGGTGCGATAAACCCGATTCAAATAATCGTCGCGCTAGCGACACTTTGCTAAACCGATCTGAATTCAACTTACTGCGTAACATCCGTTAGTAATTCACTATTGTCATAAACTTAAAAGTTGCACAACGAAACTCAAATCGATTTTCAGACGTGGTACTTTCATTCTATATATGAGTTTTTTGGTACAAAAAATAGCCCTAAATCTGCCAAAAATGAATTTTTTAGAGGCATAAGGTCCAGTACCAAAATAACATTCGGAGGACGCTATTACCTCGAGAGGCCCGAAGGTGGGCCGGACTGGGGCTGCGCTTCGGTGCGCAGTTGATGTTTTCAAAATAGTCAATTCCCGATGACCTTAGGATTTGGTCATAAATAAGTTCCCTGTTTAAACATAGGATGTGCCGACGACAGGAGGCGCACTTGTGCCCTTTAGGGTATCGTTCGCGAGCGATGCGCTTCACTGCGTCGCCTACTTTTGGTCAGCACATCCTATGCAAGATTCCAGTTTCAGGAAGTCATTTTTAGCCAAATCCATAGTAATGGGCATGGCATAAATCAAGGAATTGTAGGTGCGAATTCATTTATGCCCTATGGGTACTTGTGCCCTTCAGGGTATTCGCACAGTGCGAATGAATTCGCACCTACACCGGAAATTCATCCGCGCACTTGAGGAAGTTATTTTATGCGCGTTCCTTAGCAACATCGCACTTCCCGCATAACCCGGGAGAGGGTGTAAGAATGGCCGCCCGCGCAACCAACCCTGGATTAAGGAGTATTAAGCATGAGCAAACCCTACATTCGCCTTGACAAGAACAATGCTGCCGTTTTGCTGGTTGATCATCAGTGTGGCCTGTTGTCCATCGTCCGGGATATCGAGCCCGACAGGTTCAAGAACAACGTCCTGGCTCTGGCCGATCTGGCCAAGTATTTCAAGCTGCCGACCATCCTCACCACCAGCTTTGAGGATGGGCCCAACGGTCCTCTCGTGCCCGAACTGAAGGAAATCTTCCCCGATGCGCCGTATATCGCCCGGCCGGGTCAGATCAACGCCTGGGACAACGAGGATTTTGTCGAGGCGGTCAAGGACACCGGAAAAAAACAACTCATCGTCGCCGGCGTGGTCACTGAGGTCTGCGTGGCTTTCCCAGCCTTATCCGCCCTGGAAGAAGGCTATGAGGTCTTCGTGGTGACCGATGCCTCCGGAACCTTCAACGAACTCACACGGTATTCTGCGTGGAATCGCATGTCGGCGGCGGGTGCCCAGCTGATGACCTGGTTTGGCGTGGCCTGCGAATTGCACCGCGACTGGCGCAACGATGTCGAAGGCCTGGGCGCGCTGTTCTCGAACCACATCCCCGACTATCGAAACCTGATCAACAGTTACACCACGATCAAAAGTGGAAAGTAAGCGTTAAGAAAGTCGCAACTCAACATAGGAGATAGAACGATCATGGTCTATATCGCAAAAACAGTTTTCCGGAAAGTGTTTCTGGGTTTCGGCCTGCTCATCGCACTTAGCGAGATTACTATGGCTCAAGTTGAGCCTTTCGCCAATTCGGCCGACGAGACTTACGCACTTGCGAGAGATGCGTATCTCTACGCTTATCCATTGGTGCTGATGGATATCACCATGCGGCAGGTAACTAACGTGCCGGATGCTACCAGCGTGCCCATGCGCGCACCGGTCAACCAGTTTGCGCATTTTCGAAAATATCCGGATGCGGAGGCCAGGGATGTGGTGCGCTTCAATTTCGACACGCTTTATTCCTTCGCCTGGCTGGACGTCGGTAAGGAGCCCGTCGTGCTGTCCGTACCCGATAGCGACGGCCGCTACTATCTGGCACCCATGCTGGACATGTGGACGGATGTGTTCGCGGTGCCAGGATCTCGCACCACCGGCGGCAAGGCCGGAAATTTCGCCATCGCATCGCCAGACTGGCAGGGAAAATTACCGAACGGCGTGGAACTCATTCGCGCGCCCACGCCGGTGGTCTGGATTATGGGCCGCACTCAGACCAACGGTCCGGATGACTATGACAATGTTCACAAGGTGCAGGATGCCTACAAGCTGACGCCTTTGAGCCGGTGGGGCAAAAAATATGCACCGCCCGAGAAATCGCCCACGGATCCGGCTGTCGATGACCAAACGCCGCCGCTGGTTCAGGTCAACAACATGAGTGGCGTTGATCTTCTAAAACGGTTTTCGCAACTGCTGAAGAAGCATCCGCACCACGGCAATGATTACCCCATCCTGTTTCGCATGCGCCGTCTCGGTCTACAGCCTGGGCACGAGTTCGACGCCAGCAAGCTTGACCCGGCCACTGTCGTTGCAATCAACGCAGCGGCGAAGGATGCAATAACCGACCTTCAGCAAGTGGTCGCCCAGGGCAAACTGGGCGAGACGGTGAATGGCTGGAACTACGTTGTGGCCGGCATGGGCACTTACGGCACCGACTATCGAATGCGCGCCATGGTGGCCATGGCCGGATTGGGCGCCAATCTGCCGGAAGATGCAATCTACCCCAACGCCTTTGTCGATGCGGATGGCAACTCGACCAGCGGCGAACATGCTTACGTTCTGCATTTCGAGAAAGGCAAACTGCCGGCCGCGAATGCTTTCTGGTCGCTGACCATGTACGACAAGGACGGCTTTCAGGCCCCTAATCCGATCAATCGCTTTGCAATTGGCGACCGCGACAAACTTGCCTTCAATGCCGATGGTTCGCTGGATATTTACATTCAGCACGAATCGCCGGGCCAGGGTAAAGAGTCGAATTGGCTCCCAGCGCCCAAAGGACCGTTTCAGGTCATGATGCGCATGTATTCGCCGAAGCCGGAAGCTTTGCGCGACGGTCCGGGTTTGCCGCCCATCAAAAAGGTCCAGTAAAGATGATGCGGGTGGCTTGAGGCTTCTTCTGCCGGGAAAATCTCACTCCACCACTTGCTTATAGGATTTGGTTGAAAAAAATGCATTGTAGGGGCGATTTTAATCGCCCAAGGGCGAATGAATTCGCCCCTACAGGGTGTTCCACAATATCGGGAACTTAATTTTGACGGAATCCTTATCTTCATTCTGATCATAGTCATCAAAAACACCAGGAGTGTATTTATGAAAAATCTATTACTAGCCACGGCTTGCACCGCCATGCTCTGGGATGCTGCCACAATGGCTGCATCCCAGGGTATTTCCTCTCAGGAAGCCCAGGAGATCGCGCGTGACGCCTATATCTATGCCTATCCGCTGGTAATGTCGGGTGTGACAATTCAAGTGGGCAAAAACGTCGAAGAGCCTGTCGGGACCAGCGCACCGCTCAATCAATATGGGCACATGCGGACATTTCCCGATGACACCTTTACCATCGTAGTCCGCCCGAATGCCGATACCTTGTATTCTTCGTTAGCCTATGACGTGACCAAGGAACCCTTGATCGTCAGCATCCCCGATGCAGGCGATCGTTACTATCTGATGCCCTTCATGGATATGTGGAGCGACGTTTTCACGGTTCCCGGAACCCGGACAACGGGGAACGCCGCGCAGACTTTTGCCATCATCGGCCCGAACTGGAAGGGACCTCTGCCGAAAGGCGCCAAGGAATACCGAAGCCCTACGGGAATCGGCGTGCTGATAGGCCGCACGCAGACCAACGGCAAGGCGGACTATGAGGCCGTGCGTAAGTTTCAGGACGGCATGAAGGCGGTACCCCTGAGCGCCTACGGCAAACCCTACACGCCACCGAAAGGCAAGGTCAATCCTAATCAGGATATGAGTGCGCCGCCCGACCAGATCGACAAAATGGATGCGGCCACCTTCTTCGGGATGTTTGCCGAGCTGATGAAGGACAATCCGCCGCACGCCAACGACTATCCGATTCTCGACCGCATGAAGCGCATCGGCATCGTGCCCGGCAAGTCTTTTAAACTCGCCGACGCGCCCAAGGCGGTGCAGGACGCGCTGAATGCAGCGCCGGCCGTCGCACTCAAACAGATCAAGGATGCCTGGAGCAAGGCGGGCGTTGAGGCGAACGGCTGGCGCACCAACCTGAGCGCTATCGGCACCTACGGGACGGATTATTTGCATCGTGCCGGCGTTGCCTATGGTGGTTATGGCGCGAATGTCGTAGACGATGCAGTTTATCCGACGGCGTTTGCCGATGCGGACGGCAAACCGTTCAGCAGCGATAACCGTTACGTACTGCATTTTGACAAAGACCAGATTCCCCCGGTGCGCGGTTTCTGGTCGTTGACCATGTACAATGATCGCCAGATCTTCGCCAGGAATCCGATCAACCGCTATGCGATCGGCGATCGCGACAATCTCGCCTTAAATCCGGACGGTTCGCTCGATCTCTATATCCAGCGGGAATCGCCGGGTAAGGACAAGGAGTCGAACTGGCTGCCAACGCCGGAAAGCGGCTCATTTACGATGAACCTGAGACTTTATTGGCCCAAGGCCGAAGTCCTCGACGGTTCCTGGGCGCCGCAGCCAGTCAAACGGGTTGATTGAGAGAAAGCCATGTTCGGTAAAACGCCTCGATGCCTGCGGGGCGGTGTGATCTCGCGTACTACGGAGCGCATCGTATCAAGCCAATACCGTGGCTCGCGCCAGGGCTGTATAATCCCTTTGAAACGCCTTATGGTCCAAAAATGAAGGAATCGAATCAATCAGACAAGTTGATCATCCATAACGCCCATAAAGCCACTTCAACAGAAAAGGCGGCAATAGCGTGGTCAGGGCCACCACGATAATCATGCCGGCATAAACCGCGTCAGTGAAAATGCCGCTTTCCTTGCCCAGTTCGGCAAAAATCAAGCCGATCTCGCCGCGCGGCACCATGGCGATGCCGATCGCCCAGCGTTGAAACCAGGATCCTCTGATGAACAGCGGGCTGATGATTTTTCCTGCCACGGCGGCCGCGAACAAGGTCGAGGAAAACAGCCAGACAAACGGCGAGTTCCACTCAATTTCCCGCAGATTGAGAGACAGGCCGACCGTGACGAAGAAAATGGGCGTGAACAAGTGAATGATCGGCTTCATTTGCGCTTCAATTTCATGCGCAAAGTCGATATCGCCGCCGGCCAGGGACGCGCCAAACGGCAGAAAAAAACGCCGCGACAAGGCCATGCCCGCGCTAAAGCCGCCGAGCAGTTCCGGCGCGCCCACGGCATGGGCGAGCCAGGCAAAAAACAGCATCAGCGAAACGATGGTGCTGGGAATCAAGCCCGGCACATCGCTCACGCTGCCGAGATGCTTGATGATAAACGAGATCAGCTTGGCGGCGATGGGCGCCAGAACAAAAAAGGTCAACACGGAAAGCAAGACCTTGCCGGCATTGATCAGGTTGATGCCGCCGCCTATGGAGAATTCGTACAACAACGCCAGCAGAACGACGCCGAGAATATCATCGAGCACCGCCGCGCCCAGGACCACCTGGCCTTCGACGGAGTCCTGGCGTTTCAAATCGGCCAGGACCCGCAAGGTGATGCCGATGCTGGTCGCCGTCAGCGTGCCGCCTATGAACAGAGCGACCAGAAGAGGCAATTCGAAAAACCAGAAGGCCAGGGAAAAGCCCATGATAAACGGCATGCTCAAACCGACTGAGGCGACGATAAAGGCCTTGGCGCCGGTTTTTGCCAGACGCCTGACGTCGGTTTCCAGTCCCACTTCAAATAGCAGCATGATGATGCCGATTTCCGCCAGCAGTTTAACGGCTTCAACCGGTTCGACCCAACCCAGCAGACTCGGGCCTATCAGCACGCCGGCCAGCAGTTCGCCGATCACGGCCGGCGCTTTCAGGCGAACGGCTATCTCGGTAAACAGGCGCGCCGACAGCAGGATGATGAGCAATGTTAAAAAATAGTCATGGACTGCCATTGGCCTTATATTCCACAGTAAAATTTGACCCAATCAGCATTATTTCAGTATCGATTGTTAATCGGCCTCTTTGATTCCCAGGCGTTTTAATCCTGCCATTCCTATGGATTGATGCCCTGATACCGTAAATGAACAGACACGTAGGGGCGAACCTGCGTGTTCGCCCTTGCTCATCGGTTCACCCTTGGCTTGCGGTTCTCCGATAGCCTGTTGTGCACCCGAAACAGGACGGACACGTAGGTCCGCCCCTACAATGCATCCGCACGATACAGGCGACCTCATTGATTTGTATGAAATGAACAGACACATGTAGGGCGAACCTGTATGTTCGCCCTTGCCTTCATATCGCCTCTAAGCTGAGTTGAGCGATGGAAAAACCGACTCCTTATAACAGGCCGAAATATAAACCGCCATATAAAACCAAAACGGCGCAGGTTACTGGCAACGCCAACGTTTTGATCATGTTCAGCCTGGAGTAAAACGCGACCAGTGCCATGGATAACAGACCCCAGGTAATCAGTCCCATGGCGCAAGCTAAAATCGCGCCATTGGCGCCAAAGCGGTCGACCAGGTAAATATAGCCCGCACTGAAAACCGTCATTCCGGCCAATACCGATAACCCGGCGCTTTTCAGTTTTTTCTGAGCGATCAATACCTGGGATAACAGATAGCCGATGGCAAAGGGAATCAGCAGCCACAGGCTCCAGGCCAATAACTTGCCGGCGTCCGCATAAGCCGCCCCGAACAGCCAGGGCGTGACAATCGGCATGATATAAATGCTGGCTATCAGGGCAGGGGCCGCCAGAAACACTATCGCTTTGATCATGGTTTCGGCGAAAAAGATATCCTTGCCGTCGTTTCTTTGCGCTGCCCGGCTCAGCACGGGCAGCGCCGCCATCCCCAGGGACATGGGCACGGAACAGGACAGGGAGAATATTTGAAAAGCAAGCGCCAGAAAACCGATGGCTTGTTCGGGCAGCCGGGTGTACCGCAGCAGGATAACAGGCCCCTGCAGCAACCAGTTGATGGAAAAGCATGAAATCAGCAATGGAACAGCCATGGCCAGCATGCGGGTCATGAATGCCGGCGCCCATGTCGGCTTGAGCGTGGCGACAAACCTTTTCCTGACCAGCCAGAACCCCGCCAAGGCTTGCAGCCACCAGCTCAGGGCATGCATCAGGGCAACTTCAATAATGCCGCCATCGCCCAGCAACAGCCAGCTGGCGCCCAAAATGGCCTCCAGCGGCCTGAACAGGCCTTCCATGCGTAAACTGTAGTGGGCGCGTTCATGCGCGATCAGGATATCCTCGGTCCAGTTGGCTAAAGAGCGGCCCAGCATGGCGATCGAAAAGACCAGGATCAAATGCCTGCTGAGCGGGTCGGGATTAAGCAGCCATCCGGCCAGCAAACAAATTGAACTGGCCGAAAACGCGGTAATGAAGCGTAACGTCAATGAAGCGCCGGCCAGTTGATGGGGATCGGTTGTGCTCCTGGCCAATTCAATGGCAATAATCCCCTGCATGCCGAACAGGGCGAGCGGCAGAAAGCCTAGATACCAGGCCTGAAAAGAGGCGAATATGCCGTAAATTTCCGGTCCCAGCAGCCGGGCGACCAGCGAAATATAAATGCCGCGCACAATAATGTTCAGCACACGGCCGCTGAACAGGTAACTGCCATTGGATAGGATAGAGTGAAACCCGCCGCCTGCGATTGATTTCATCGATACGATTGATCTGGCCAGGATTATAAATACAAGCGGGTAGGGCATCAGGCCACGTGGCGTGAAAGCTTCATTTCTTATGGTCGCCCAACTCGATTCTCCGCACTTTCTCCAGCGTCATTTCCAACAATTGCCGGTTAAAGTTAATCAGGTCCGCGAGTATCGCCATCACAAAAGTCACGAAGCCAATCAGCAGGAGCACGCTGCCCAGGATCAGTGATTGGATGTGGCCGCTGCCATCGCCCATGAAATAGTAAATCAAAAAGCGGGTGATCGGTATTAAACCGATGAACGTTAAGGCTATGGCGATATAGGCAAAAAAACGCAACGGCTGATACATCAGGTACATGCGCAGCATGCTGGACAGCTGCCGCTCAATAAACTTGGGTATGCTTTTGAACAGCCGCGACTCCCGGGTCTTGGGATTGGTGCGAATCGGCACCGAGGCGATAGCCATGTGCTTTTTGCCGGCCTGGATGATGTTCTCGATCGTGTAGCTGAACGGCGAGACAATATTGATGCGGATGGCGGCTTCCCTGGAAAACGCCCTGAATCCGCTGACGGTATCGGTCACATCCGTGCCGGACAGGCGCCGGACTGTCGCGCTGCCGACCCGTTGCAGCAGTTTTTTAAATGGCGAAAAATGCGGAATGGTGCTGGTTTGCCGATCGCCCACGACAATATCGGCTTTGGCCTGCACGATCGGCTCAACCAGTTTGGGAATATCGCCGCCGTAATACTGGTTGTCGCCGTCGGTGTTGACGATGATATCGGCGCCGCGCTTCAGGCATTCATCCAGGCCCTTGCGAAAGGTCCTGGCCAACCCCAGGTTCTTTTTGTTGATGATAATGTGATCGATGCCCAGTTGCGCGGCCGCCTCGACGGTTCTGTCGGTGCTGCCGTCATCGATAATCATCAGCTCGACCTGGTCGATACCGTCAATCTGGCGCGGTATGTCGGCGATAGTTCCGGGCAGCGTATGCTCTTCGTTGTAGCAAGGAATCTGTACAATCAGTTTCATTCCACACTCCTGGACTCGGCTTGTTCTTTACGCCTGTTTTTTTTTATGGGGACCTTGATCGTTTGCCCGACCACGGGCAAGCGCAGCTGCAGATAATTCTCGGTGGCCGGCTTTCTGTTCAGGTAGCGATAGATAAGCAGCTGCTGGTTCTGCAAAACAGGCCGGCTGCTTTCAACGTCAATCGTTTTTAATAATTTGAACGGGCCTTTTTTAAGGTACTCGCGGAATTTCTTGTGAATTTCGATGCCCGACACATCCCGGTTCTCGATCACGATGAGATCAATGCCATACTCATCGAGTAACTTGTTGATGTCGCTGACGGAGTGCGCGTGCACATCCAGCCAATTGTCCGGGAAAATCGAGGACGAGGTCAGCAGCTTGTCGGCGCGCAGCACATAAGTCGATTTTTCCTCATCCAGCGCCCGCATGAAATAAGTGAAGTAGCCGTTATTGTAGGCATCGACGAATACCGTCGGCAATTGCTGGTTATCCAGTACAAATTGCGCGGCTTCGTCGTATCCCGTTGCGTAATTGGGCGGCTGGTTGTAAATCTTATAGGTCTGGAACACGACCAGACCCAGAATCGCCGCGCTCATGAGCATATACCCGGCAACCTTGTGTTTCAGGTAATACAACGGCAGGACCGCGAACAGGCAAAAAACCGGTATCCAGAAAATTGGATAGCGCTCGTTTTTGCCCACCAGATACGTGAAAAACAGATACGTGCCAAGCAGCAGCGCAAGGGGGTAAAGAATTTTCCTGTCCTTTTGGATGAGTGCGGCAATGGCGCCGGCAATGCTCATAATCAACAGGGGCAGTGTCAGATGGTATTGCTTCAGCTTGACGAAATGCAGGGTCAGGTTGTCCCAGCTCAATCGGGCAAGGTGGTAATGGCCTTCGTTCTCCCCGAGCGACTGGGCCAGGTTCTGCTTGCCCAGCCATAAGGTGATCGCCGCCAGCGGCATCAAGGTGATCAGGACCATGGCGGTGCTGATCCAGAACTCCCTTCTTTTGACGTAATTCAGCAGATTGCCCTGCATCAGGCTGAAAATAGCGAACCACAACACCAGAAACACGGCGGTCTGTTTAGTCCAGCAGGCCAGGCTGAAAACAACGGCCGTTGAATACAGAAAGGAAGGATTGTCTGTTTCCGTGTACCGATAGAACAGATAACCGGCCAGCAGGCCCATGGACAGCACCGGCAGCTCGGCCATGGTGTACCAGCCCCATTTGGCGATAAACGGCGTGGTGACCAGTAACAGGGTGGCCGCGAAAGCGGTTTGCCAGTCGAAAATCCGGCTGATCAGCTTAAACCAGGCCACGATGCCGACCAGGTAAAATGCCAGAAGCGCGAGCCGGCTGCTCCACATGTTGATTCCGAAAATGCCGTTGAAAATCGCCTCGACAAAGGGAAAGAAAGGCGGTCTGTAGCCGATGCTTAATGCCGGGTATTGGCCGAAATAGTTGATGGTATAGTCGTAAATGTGCGTGATCGGGAAGTCCCGCATGAAATCCAGCAGGAACACGCCATCCATCAGAATTCTGTCGGCATCCGGATAGCCGAGGCTGGAATTCTCGATTTGCCTGAGCGACAAAACCGTCATGACGCCGAGCACCGTAAAAAGCGCGGTCTTACTATCTAAGATTACTTTATTGTAGTTCATAGCATTTTATCTGTAGCAACCCAATGGCTTGGGATAGTTAAACTGCCGATCCACAAAGTCGGGGACTTAGTAGTTGTTTGCTTGTCAATGGAGTCTATTTTTTGAACGCCTGAAGGCGGCCGCCTTGTTCCTTAAGAAACAGTCGGAATGGCATTTACCTCATTCGCTTCCATCATTGATAAGGTTGCGGAGTTAAAAGTTCCCTGGGGCAAGATCTTAACTGATGTTACGCAGCCAAAGGTGTCGCTAGCGCGACGGTTTTATTTAATCGGGTTCATCGCACCCGAAGGCGAGTTACTTTCTTTTGCGCGGCCAAAAGAAAGTAACCAAAGAAAAGGCCGCCCGGTTGCCGCTTGCATCCTGTGCTCCTCGCTTTCGCCGCGGGTTGCCAAAAGGGACTCCTGTCCCTTTGGCAACGCGCTTCATCCCTGAAGCGCCCCTTCGGGCTATTCTCGGCGAAAGCTGCGGTGCTCGGCGCGGCAAACGGGATAAAATCGTCAGTGCGTAACATCAGATCTTAACTGATATTACGCGGATAATTGGCTCGGGCGCCTGCAGGGCCGAATTGACTTGTGCCCTAGAGGGTATCCACACAGTGCGAATACCCTGAAGGGCACAAGTACCCATAGGGCATAAATGAATTCGCACCTACAATTCTCTGATTTATTCCATGCCCATTACTAAGTACTAGGTTGCAGCATTAGCGGAAATCCGGCATGGAGACTAACATATAAACTAATGCGCAAGCTGCGCAGTTACGCAAAACGGCAGAGAAACCGCTGATGTTTGAACAGATCTCCGCCGCAATTTTGGCTCAGGCTAGTTGTCAGTCAATTTAATTTTCCATCATAAGGTTTAAACCACCGGCTTTAGCCGGTCAGCTTTAGCTGCGATAATCTGGCCAAGGAGGTGGCAATGGACTATAGATACGGCAGCCATACGGTTTACCAAATTGAGTACCATTTTGTTTGGGTAACGAAGTATCGTTATAAAGTTCTGAAAGGTGAAATAGCCGAACGAGTGAGAGACTTGGTGCGGCAGACGTGTGAAGCCTTTGAGATACGGATCATCAAAGGCGTGGTGAGCAAAGATCATGTGCACATCTTGGTGAGTGCACCGCCGAATATGGCTCCCAGTGAAATCATGAGGCGAATTAAGGGACGAACATCGAGCTATCTGCTCGAAGAGTTTCCGCACTTGAAAAAGCGATATTGGGGAAGGCATTTTTGGGCGCGCGGATATTTTTGCGCCACCGTTGGCCAGATGACGGATGAAACGATCAAACAGTATTTGGAGCATCATTTTGAACCTAATCCCAATGACAATTTTAAGATGGAACCCGATTAAGACGCGTCGTTTAGTCGACGCGTATCCGGACTTTCAGTCCGTTATTCGAACCCACCCGCTTGAGCGGGTGGTTGTTTAGTATGGCGGGTAAATTGTAGGTGCGAATTTATTCGCACTATTCACACGCTATGAATACTCTGCAAATTTTACTCGTCAGAACAAGACTGACTGAGTACTAGATTAAAACGCTCAGTCTGCAACCGCCAGAATCACCGATCCGGCCTTGAAGACAATGGTCGCGGGCTGGCCTTTGCGCAAGCCCAGCGTTTCGACGCTGTCGTTGGTGACGGTGGCGGCGATCTGTTCGCCGCCGGTTAATTCAAGATCGACTTCGGTGTTGACCGGCCCCGGTTTGATTCCGGTGACCGAGCCGGGCAGCTGGTTTCTGGCGGAAATGCGGTAGCCGCCGAAATCGGTGACGATGATGATGTGCGAGGCCTTGACCAGCGCGATGACCGCCATGCCGGTTTTGATCGCCAGATTTTCCGCCGATTCCTTGGTGATCGTGGCGACGATGGTCGTGCCTCCGTTCAGCCCGACATGTACCGAGGCATTGACCGTGCCGATAATGACGTCCTTGACTGTTCCCTTGAATTGATTTCTTGCACTGGCTTTCATGATAAAACTCCTGATAGTGATTAATTTAAGATCGAGGTGCCCTTGATTTGCACATAAACCCCCATGCCGACCTGTAAGCCCAGCAACAGCGCCGATTTGCAGGTGATGTGCGCCAGCAATGCCTGATTGCCGACCTGTAGCCGCACCACGCTCTGGCCTCCGTGAGCGTTGGCCATCCCTGTGATGGTCGCCGGCAGCACATTGAGAATGCTGGTGGCGGCGGGCGCCTCAAGGGCGATACTAGCATCGCGGGCATAAATTTGCACGCGCAGCGGCATGCCGACCGCGGCATCGATCGCGGGCAGGCTGAGCGAGCCGCCGGCAAAAGCAACGCGGGTGAGATAATAGTCGGTTTCGTGCTCGATGACGGTAACCGGCCAAACCGTGGCCGCCTCCCGGTCCCGGGCCAGCGGCATGTCGAGACGGCTCAGCGTTTCCGCGAGCGGCCCCGAGGCCAGCGCCTGTCCGTCCGCCATCATCACCAGGTGGTCGGCCAGTTGCGCGACTTCCTGCTGGGAATGCGTGACATACAGCACCGGAATGTTGAGTTCCCGGTTCAAACGGCCGAGAAACGGCAGGATTTCCTGTTTGCGCTGGTAATCCAGCGCCGCCAGCGGCTCGTCCATCAGCAGCACTTCGGGATTCAAGGCCAGCGCGCGGGCGATGGCAACCCGCTGCTTTTCGCCGCCGGACAGGCGATCCGGCATGCGCTTGAGCAAATGGCCGATGCCCAGCAAATCGATAACTTGCCGTAGTTCGATGGCGTCCGGCGGCTTGCAGATCCGTTTTCTGCCGAACCGCAGGTTTTCGCTTACCGTCAGATGCGGAAACAGATTGGCCTCCTGAAACACATACCCCAGCGGCCGTTTGTGCGTGGGCAGAAACACGCCGCGTTCGCTGTCCTGCCAGACCTTGCCGTTGATTGACAGAAAGCCCCGCGGCGCGCGCTGCAGGCCGGCGATGCAGCGCAGCAACGTGGTCTTGCCGGAGCCGGAAGGGCCGAACAGCACCGTGACGCCGGAACCCGGCAACCGGAGATCAACAGCCAGCTGAAAGCTGCCGTAATCGAGTTGGAAGCGGGCGGTAATCGGTTGAGTCATCTCGGAAGTCATTTCAATTGATGGGCTACGGGATGGGTTTTTAACGCGGTGTACAGCACCAGCAACACGCTGAACGAAAACGCCAGCAGGCCGCCGGCCAGCCAGTGGGCTTGCGTGTATTCGAGCGCCTCGACATGATTGTAGATTTGCACCGACACCACGCGGGTTCTGTCGGGAATGTTGCCGCCGACCATCAAGACCACGCCGAATTCGCCGACGGTATGGGCAAAGCCCAGGATCGCCGCGGTCAAAAAGCCGGGGCGCGCCAACGGCACCACGACGCTGAAAAAAGTGTCCAACGGGCCGGCGCGCAAGGTGGCCGCCGCCTCCAGGGGATGCTCGCCGATGGTGGTAAAGGCGGCCTGCAGGGGTTGCACGACAAACGGCAGAGAATACAGTACCGAAGCCACGACCAGACCGGCAAAGGTGAACGGCAAGGTGCCCAGACCCAATTCCGTCGTCAGCCGGCCGATCGGACCGCTCGGTCCCATCAGCACCAGCAGATAAAATCCCAGCACGGTCGGCGGCAACACCAGCGGCAAGGCTACCAGGGCATTGCAGACGCCTTTCCAGCGCGATGTGGTGCGGGCCAGCCACCAGGCCAACGGTGTGCCCAGCAACAGCATCAGCAGCGTGGCGAGGCCGGCGACCTTGAAGGTCAGCCACAGGGCGGCGATATCGGCGGCGTTCAACATCGTCCAGGTCACTCGGCAACGCTGTAGCCGTATTTGCGGATAATCGCCAGCGCTTGCGGCGATTTCAAAAAGCCAAGCAGCGCCGGCGCGGCCGGGTTATCGGCGCCGGTTTTCAACAGCACCGCATCCTGCAGAATAGGGCCATGCAGATTGCCGGGCACAATCCAGCCGGAACCGCCGGCGATTTTGCCGTTGTCAATCACTTGCGACAGCGCCACGAAACCGAGTTCGGCATTGCCGGTGCTGATGAACTGATGGGTTTGGGCGATGTTTTCACCCTGCACGAACAAAGGCACAAGCTTTTCCAGCAGTCCGGCGTTCTTCAGCACCTCGACCGCCGCCGCACCGTAAGGCGCCAGTTTCGGATCGGCCAGCGCCAGGTGCCTGAAGCCGCCTTTGCCCAGGATCTGGCCCTGCTCATCGACCAGACCTTCTGTCGCCGACCAGAGCACCAACTGGCCGATGGCGTAAGTAAAGCGACTGCCGGCCACCGTCAAACCGGCTTGTTCCAGCTTAAGCGGCTTTTCATTATCGGCTGACAGGAATACTTCATACGGCGCGCCATTCTCAAGCTGGGCGACAAATTTGCCCGAGGAGCCGAACGACAGTTTGGCACTGTGGCCGGTGGCTTGTTCAAACGCCTCGGCGATTTCGGTCATCGGCTTGCTGAAGTTGGACGCGACCGCGACCAGCGTGGTTTCGGCATGCGCTATCGCCGTGAGCGAAAACAGCAATAAAGTCAGAAAGAAGCTCTTTGATAATACATACAAAGTCAGCAGGACGTTCCTTATAGAATTAAATGACATGGTCGTTCTCCATAATGAAAAAAAATGCTGCCGCGGGCGGCGCGTTACTAAAATCGGAATAAGCTCTGGACATAAAAATAATCAAGATCCCCGGCCTCCGGCGCCGATGGCGCGTTCTTGGCGAATTCACCCTTGAACAGATGCGCCCAGCCGGTTTCCAGGTTAAAGCTGCTGTTGACATTCCAGCGTGTCGCCAACTCCAGTTGATGACCGACAAAATTGCCGGTGTTGCCGGTTTTGTCGCGCAAATTCGCGGTGGTCCAGGCGTCCTTGTCTTCCGCCAGCCAGTAAAACCGGTGGCTTAAAAAGGCTTGCACGTTGTGGCGCGGCTTAATTTTTATCCGATAGCCCGGCGTGTTGATATTGCTGCGGGCAAAGGTGCCGTAGATGCCGGTCGGTCCGTACTGAAAACGACGCGCGCCGTATAAAGTATCGAAACGTTCATCCTTGCCGTCATTCGGATCGCGGTCGCCGCTGGCATAGTCGTATTCCAGCGACAGGCGCGGGGACCAGGGCAGATCGAAGGTATAGCCGACATTGAAACTCTGATACCAGGCCCGATGCTGCAGGTCCTGGCCGTCGGAGGCGCTTTTACTGGCGCGCACCGTGCCGATCTGACCGATGGCTTCCAGTTCGAAATCGAACTGCTCTTTGGCGGGCTTGCGGTAAACACGCATGCCAGGGGTGAAATAGCGGCGATTGCTGGTGGGATTGCGATCCCGATCGCCCTCATCCAGATGGTACAAATACAGCTCGGCGTTGGTTTTCCAGGGTAAATCGAAGATTTCCAGGAAGCCGCCGGAGAACCAGGTCTGGTATTCCGGTTCATCGAAACTGTGGAAATGATCGAGCAGTTGCGCCGAATTATTGGGATAACGGCCGACCGGCTTGGTGACGAAGGCATTGAACTGCCAGTTGCCGTAATCGAGAACCCGCAGCCGCAAACCGTCAAAGGTATTGATGGTATTGCGGAACACGTTGCGGGCTATCAGGCGGCGGCTGCCTATGTTCAAGGTTTGCCGGCCGGCGATGACTTCCGCGCCCAGGCCGCTGTGAAAAGCGTTTTGATCGGCCCAGGCCAGATAGCCCTGGACAAAGTCGGCCTCGTTGACATGGGTATTGTTGATGCGGGAACCTTGATCGGCGCCGAACTGCCGTGAATCCAGGAACTCACCGCCGACGCGCCAGTGGCCGAAACGCGCTTCCATCGACAGATTGATCTGCATGGCAATTTGCTGGTCGCCGCCCTGGCTGTTGGCTTTATAGCTGCCGTCCAGGGTTTCATAGCGGGTGCGCTGTTCCAGCGACATCGACAGCCATTCCGGCAGGTCCAAGGCATCGTGCAGATTCCAGACCGGTTTTTCGTATTTGCCGGTGCCGGTCAACGCATCGCGCATCTGGCTGGAAAACGAGGAGAAGGGCGGGGCGACGTAGCTTTTCTTTTCTGTCGCCGCTTGAACAGGACTGCTGGTCCCCATGTAAATGCCGCCGGCGATAATCAAACCGAGTGTATGGCCGGCACTCTTGCCGGTAATATGTTTTCTTTGCACGGTCAATCCTAATAATTATTGTAAGTACGGAATCTGTAGCGCAATCCTTACTTTGAAGCCCCCCAAAAATAAGCATCGCTCTAATCTATTCGTTATAGACAAAAGTATATAACGACAATGGTTTTTGAGCAAATAATGTGCCAGTGATTCAGATGGCAATTATGTTATTGAGTTACGTCAGTTATTGTTGCTGAGTCAGAAGTGGATAATGTCGGGTTTCAAACATTTTGTTATGTTTTTGTAGGTTGAGAGAGTGATCATTCACCCGTGTCTTTCATCCCTGAAGCGTCATAACGTGTCCAAAAAGCGGATAAATGAGCGCTTCTTTCATTAACAGGCCGATAAGATTGAGTGGGAATCGGGAAAGCTGACGTAGGGCGGCAACAGAAGCAAAGACCAGGCTCAATCCAGGCCAGCTTCATGCAAGACAGAGAAGGACTTGGTAGAAGGTTTTTCCGCTATTTCTTGTTGTATAGGACTTCAGTTTGCCTGTTCATCCGCCGAAACAAGCGGGTTTAAAACTTGTGGGGGCGACTTCGCCTAAAGCGCCTACTGTTGGCAGTCGCCCCCACAGGCTTGCGTAAGCCCTTCTCCAAGTTGGTAAAAGGGATGCAGGCATTGACTGCCGCATCCCGCTTTCAGGTCAAGCGACTGTTATTCCTTCTTCTTGAATTTAGCCGCTTCTTCCGAACCGCCGGTGGCGTCGCCTTTGCTGTAGGAATGTGCGCCGACACCTGCCAGCTGGCCGCCTTGAACCACCAAGTACTCGTTGCGGATGGGCCGGCCCTCGAAGTAGCACTCCAGAATCTCGCGGGTGCCGGCCGCATAGCGCGTCTGCGCCGACAGGCTGGTGCCTGAAATGTGCGGCGTCATGCCGTGGTGCGGCATGGTGCGCCAGGGATGGTCGTTCGGCGCCGGCTGAGGGAACCAGACATCGCCGGCATAGCCCGCCAATTGACCGCTTTCCAGGGCGCGGACGATGGCGTCGCGATCGCACAGTTTGCCTCGGGCCGTGTTGATCAGGTAAGCGCCGCGCTTGAAATTCTTCAGCGACTGCTCGTTGATCATGTGCTCGGTTTCAGGATGCAGCGGGCAGTTCAGGGTCACGACGTCGCACACCTGGGTCAGGCTTTCCAGGCTGGCGTGATAGGTCAGATCGAGTTCCTGCTCGACTGATTCCGGCAGGCGGTGGCGATCCATATAATGCAATTTCACACCGAAAGGTTTCAGCAGGCGCAGTACGCGCAGACCGATACGGCCGGCAGCCACAGTACCGACTTGCATCGCTTCCAGGTCGTAGGAGCGCGCCACGCAGTCGGCGATATTCCAACCGCCTTTGATCACCCAATTGTAGGACGGGATATAGTTGCGTACCAGCGCGAGCGTTACCATGACCACATGCTCGGCGACGCTGTTGCTGTTGCAATAAGTGACTTCGGCGACAGTAATGCCGCGCTCCATCGCCGCCTGCAGGTCAGTATGGTCAGAGCCGATACCGGCCGTCACGATCATCTTGAGATTGTTCGCCTTGGCGATGCGTTCGGCTGTCATATAGGCCGGCCAGAACGGCTGCGAAATCACGATTTCGGCATCGGGCAGTTCGCGGTCCAGAACGCTGTCGGCGCCGTCCTTGCTGGAGGTGACGATTAATTGGTGGCCGTTTGATTCCAGATACTTGCGCAGGCCCAGTTCGCCGGACACGCTGCCGAGCAATGTGCCGGGCTTGAAGTCAATGGCCTTGGGCGTCGGCAGGGTTTGTCCGTCCGGGTAACGCTCCGGTTGCGGGCAGTCATCCCGTGCGTAGGAAGTCGGATAACCGTCGATCGGATCATCGTAAAGAACACAAATAATTTTAGCCATTTTCCACCTCCATCATGAGTTGAATTTTGAGGAACGGTCCTGACCTTTGATTGATCGGGACCGGGGTTTATCCTGGCCAGATGACAATATTGTCCGCTTTACGGGTGATGGGCGTCTAATCGTTTGGAGATAGGGCTTGATAGCTCGCGGTTATCAATGAATCGAATCGTTATTGCTGCTTCGAATCGTGATAGGCGACTCCGGTCCCGCCCAAGCCGCAATAACCGCGCGGATTTTTTTCCAGGTAATCCTGATGATACGCTTCGGCGGACGTATAGTTTTTCAGCGGGGCAATTTCAGTGGTAATAGGTTTGGTGATGTCGGCCGCTTTTAAATTGGCCTGATAGATGCCCCGCGTTTTCTCTGCCAGTTGCCGTTCTTCATCGGTACGATAAAAGACGGCGCTCCGGTAATTGCTGCCTATATCGTTGCCCTGGCGATTGCCCTGGGTGGGGTTGTGGTTTTCCCAGAACTGGATCAGGACCCGTTCAAGCGTGGTCTGTTTGGGGTCGTAATAGACTTTGACCACTTCCGCATGGTTTTCGACGGCTTTGCCTTCCCGTATGGATTTTTCGGTATCGTGGAGCGTCTGGTAGTTGGGGTGGGCGATATCGCCTCCGGCGTAGCCGGCCTCAACATCCAATACGCCTGCCAGGGTTTGCATGCGTTTTTCCGCGCCCCAGAAACACCCCATTCCCAGGACGATATAAGGCGTATCAGGACCAACAGCCGCTTTATTCAGGGAAGGATTGACGCTTTTGTCCGCAAGCACTGAAGAATTCAGCAAAACTCCAGTCGCGGCCACTAAAATGCCTATTATGAGTAAAGACCAAAATGCTCGATGCCATCTGTTCACAACTATGTCCTTCTTATACATTCAGTTACATAATGGAGCCACTCAGCTCCGTCTACGCTGTATGATCGTGTTTAATCGATATTGGTTGCGTTTGCCGGGGGAAATTATTTACTCGGTGGTGTTAGCGATGCCTCCCAAAAAGCCTGATGCCTTGTAAGTGCTTTGGGGAATGGATTCAGGATTTATGCAGAATAAAACAGCTTTTATTATGAACCGATGTTAGGCATGGACCGTTTTTATCCTGCTTGCCGTGCTGGCGATAGGTTGTTAAACCGATCTTTATTTAACTGGCGGAGTGGACCTCATCGCCTGAGTGGTCATGCACGCGTAGGTGCGAATTTATTCGCACTAGACTGAATAGTAAGCGTTTCGGGTCGAATACCCTATATCAGTTATGAAGCATGAACCTGTTGTTAAGCACGTTCTATTGGCCATGAATGGCTTATAATCGTGGGACTTATTCTTGCACCGAGTAAAAAGAAAACTGGAAAACAGGTTGTGCCGTTTTGGGAAACAATAAGCCGGTCGAGCAGACGATCAGCACTCACACGTTAAGAGAAAAATATGCCAGACAACCCGAATGACAACATGAACACCGCCTGGATCGAAGGCGAATTGCGACTGGCCGGCATACTGGACAGGCGCATGATCGGCTTGCTAAGGGCCATCGACGAAAGCGGTTCCATCAACCAGGCCGCCAAACAGCAGGGCTTGAGTTACAAAGGCGCCTGGCAAATGATAGAGCGTGCCAACAACCTGGCACCCAAAGTGCTGATCGCGACGACAACCGGCGGCAGCAAGGGTGGTGGTACCCGCTTGACTACTGCCGGTCAGGCGCTGCTGCAACTGTTCACGCAACTCGAGCAACAGCACCGGCAGTTCTTGCGGTATCTCAATCAGACCCTGGCGGACGATCCCGAGATGATGATGCTTCTTAAACCGCTGTCCATCAAAACCAGCGCCACCAATCAGCTGTTCGGCACTATCACTGCCATTCAACCCGGCCCCGTCAATGTTGAAGCACTCGTCGAGCTGAAAGGCGGTGAGCCGGTTGCAGCTTCCATGAATCTGGCGGTGCTTGACCGGCTTGAACTTAATGTCGGCCAGGATGTGCTGCTGCTGATCAATGCCCCGGAGATCAGCATTGTCACCGAGTTCGGGCAGCAACAGCTGTCGGCGCGCAATAGCCTGTCCGGCACCGTGGTCCGCATGCAGCGGGACGGCATCGATGCGCAGGTCGCGCTCCGGCTGCCCGGCGGAGACAGTCTGGTCGCCACGATCACCCAATCCAGCGCCGAATCCCTGGGGCTGAAGCCCGGCATGCCGGTCAACGCCGTGTTTAAAAGCAATGCCGTCATGCTTGCCGTGGCGGCTCCGGATAGCGTGAATTCATAAATGACTGCAAAGAACGTGCAGTTCTTAAATTAAGACGGGGCTTATGCAAGCATGTGGGGCGACTTTAGTCGCCTTCTGCCCCGTCCTGCTTGAGTATATGCGCCGGGCATCGGCCGCAGGGATCACGCATAGCGTGCTGTTTGCCAATTTCCATCAAGATTACGCGGCGGTCAGGGCATATAACCTGCCGGTGCTATACGATATCGAAAACGAGCTGGCGACGGTGGATTGGTTGGCGATACATTACCCCGGCGTCAATTTCATCATTCCTCACCTCGGGAGTTTCGGCGAGAGCTGGCGGGCGCAAACGGCGTTGTTGGAGCGGCTGGAATCTTATCCCAACATCCATGTCGATAGCGCCGGAGTGCGCTTTTTCGATTTATTGGAACGCCTGATCGAACGCGGCGGCGCCCGGAAACTTCTTTTCGGCTCGGACGGGCCATGGCTGCACCCGGCGGTGGAACTCGCTAAAATTCGGCTTTTAAAACTTCCGCATGCCCAGGAACAGCTGATTCTGGCGGGGAATTTCCTTAACTTGATCGGAATGGAACGGCCTGGGGTTGCTGCTTGCTGAATTTTATTTCGATGGGTTTTATTGGATTTAGGGGAGATATCCAAGTCTATTTGTAGGTTTGAGTTTGAGGTTCGGTATCGTCATACAGGAAATGACCCAACACTCATGTCACCAACCGTCATTTGAACTTATTGGTTGGCCGCTGCCGGCCCGTTACGGTCTTCACTCGAATTATTTGAATGGCGACAATTAGCAGTATAACGGTCAGTTGCTGAGTTGCTTGGGCAATCAGCTGTAAACAAAAGTATTGAAATTATCTGGATCTGTTTATCGTGAAAATTATGTATGTTATCCCGTTTAAAACTACAACGTTTTTGGAAAAATTGTTTTGATGCTGTAGTGCAGTGTGTAAGATATGCAAATCTAGAGATTCACTTGTTATACGTGAAAATATGAACGGATCGGAATACAAAGAAGTATGCTCAAAGCCGAACGTACTGCAAAGTGATGTTCTTCTTAAAACTCTGGCGGCTTTAAAAAAGGAGGGAGCATCAGAAGCTAAAATCATTGAGGCAATAATTGCAGGTAAACCAATACCGTTTCCAGAAAAATACGACGGTGATGCTCAACAGTGTTATTACGAAGTTCGATGCAAAGCAGAAGAGGCCGAAGCAATTACAGATATTTTGTTCGACCTTGAAGCGTCATCTGTTCCATCCGATGGCGTAGCAACAACTGCGACATATCAGTATGTAGGGCTTGTAAATATATGGAGTGAGTTAACGGAGTATGTCAGTAAAAGCGTATAACAAGGCAATTTCACTCGGGCGGCAAAAAGCGCCGCTCGTCCCTCGCTATGCTTTTTGCCGCCGGTGAATTGCGGCGTTAGTAGACCTTGGGAGACAGTGCCTTGCTCGAAGACATGAAAAGGATCAAGCAGAACGCGCCAAGGGCGTCCTCGATCTTGACGAACGACTAATGCGAGCTGTGTTCGAACCGGCGTGCAGAGCCGGTGTTTTTATGGAATCAGCGTTGCCTTGGGAAGGCCTGGATAGATCGTGTTCCGCCGATGATCTTATTGCGCTGCTCTTGCCCTTGTCAGAGTATTACCAAGAGATCAACCCACCTTTGTCCACGGCTCTTTGGGGAATCTGGAACGCGAGCCGGTCCTTTCGTCGCCAACGATCAGTGCTGTCAATGCTCTTCGAACGAAAGAGGAAGGACGTAAGTGTTTTCGCGGAAATCAGGGGCTGGTGGCTACTGCGGCACTTCAATTCGCGGATGGCACTGCATCAACCATTGTCACTTCCGATGCCTTCGCGAACTACTCCGGGTACCGCAAGAATGCAGAGGCAGCGCTTGAGACTTTGGCATTGCTGGCCCAAGCAGTCACCTGATGGCAATTGGTCCTAACACGAAACTCAAGCCCAGTAGGGTGGGCAGCACTTTTATGCTCACCGACTTTGATTCAAACGGCAGACAAACGATGAGGCTGTTTGCCCACCCAGCTTACCTTTACGTTAGCCTATTTGCACACAGGAGGGACAGAATATTGTTTAGCCAAATAAACCCAACAATAATTATCGCGTTCGTAACTTTTCTTTGGTATCGCAAGGGCCGGCTGTGGAATTTTTACGATTCACTGTCTTTTAAAGCTGTTGAGCAGATGAAAAAGAATTCAATAGATCGAAAAGCTTGGGAGGCGATAGCAATCGATTTCAGTAATAAGTTGTCTGGAGAGCTAATCAATAGTACATTTCGATTCGAAATACTATATTTAAGGGAAAAAATAAAAAATAATAAACACGATTTTTGGATAAGCGATTCATCCACAATAGACGGTAAGACTAAAAGATATACCGACAAAGAAAAATACTGTCACTATGTAATGAAGGAACTGTTTTATTCCGACTTTAGGCTGTGCGGGTTTTTTCTCTTTATCAATGCTCTCAAATTTAGCGTCTGTAGTCGGGGTAAAAATGATTCTGGATTTTCTGAAACTGATTTAGATTGAAACACATCATCATGAACGTGCTACAGGGGAGCCCGCGTAGGTCCGATTAGCGCAGCGTAATCGGACGCATGAATTGACCGGCTACAGAACTCGAAATGCTGGGTTGGTAAACCCAGCATTTCGAAGTCATCAAAGCTGGGTTTCCGCAAAGATCCAGTCCAGCCTACGATCTGAACCGCTACATCGGAATAGGTCATGAGGCTATCTCGATAACCGGACCGCTCCGGTTGATGCCAGTGTTCAATCTGCGATTTTTCAAACCAGAGCGTCAAGGATCCTTGATTAACCAGGGACTCATTTTACGCTCGCTCATTCTTGAGCTTGTAGCAGGTTTTCGGCTTCTTCATCCCCTAATTGGGGGATCGCAGAGAATTTATGCAACAAAGCCCAATTTTAAGAGTCTCTCATCCTGAAAACGGTTGCTCATTTTTAAGCTTTCAAGCTTTTTATTTTTCTGATCAACGATCAATATTAGGAGAATAATAATGAGGCATATCCTATGCACCATGCTTTTGCTTGGCGCCTTCTCCACAAACAACGTCGCTGCGACTGATCCGCTGAGCAAGGCCAACCGGCTCCCGCCAGACCTCGAGCGGAAAGTTCAGGATTTTCAGAACGAGGTCATAACGAAAGGGTACGAGACGGCACAGGGCTACTGGACCCTGTGGACGGCCGAGGACTGCAAATATCCGCTCCAGACGGTCGGGTTCTGCTACGGCAACAATCCGACCGCCCCATACGTGCTGGCCGCCGTCCCGCCGTGGGAGGACGAATTCGTGGACCCGAGCCTGAAGCTTACGCTCACCAAAACACGCAAGGGGACGAATCCAAACTACCGATTGGGTGAACGGGAAGCGCTGGTGGTCATGGCCGAGCTCCCCCCGCCGGCCCGCTACTTCGGGATCGGGACGAATGTCTTCACCCGGAAGACCGAGCTCAACACAAATGACCCGGTCTATAAAAAACTGGACCAACCCGAAACGCAGGATCTGCTTGGGATCATCTTCGGACTCTCGCCGAATCCCGACCGCATGATGATGATCGCGTCGATCGGCGACACCATCAACAACGTCGTCATCGAGGAGCAGAGCAAAGAGGACTGGGGGCAGCAGCGCTTCTTCGTAATCACGCCAGACAAGGAGATGGCAGACGCGATGACCGAAGCGCTCGAATCGGTGGGTGTCGATCCGAGCCACGTATTCACCGAGCGGGTCTCCCCCGAATTGGCCAAAGTGGGATACGGGCCCGAGGCGGACGATTTTATCACCTACATCCGCTACTCGATGCCGAACGATCTCGCACTAGGTGAAAAATGGCGCGAGCAGCTTCCGCTCACGGTTATCCGGGTCCGGGACCCTAACGGTGGCACGGCTAAAGAACCGTTCCCTATCCCGGAATACGAAGCAAAGCATGCGAATTTCGACGAGCATGCCCTGGAGGCCGATCTTATGAGCCTTGTGACAGCGGTCAAGAAATACTGGGGCCAGGACGCCGTTTCAGGTCACGAGGCCCTTGCATCGGATTTCAAAAGCTTGACCCTCTGGGTTGACCTCATCGGCCAGCACTGCCTAGGGTACGATGGCCCCCCGTCTCCAGACCCGGACGAGGGCATTACGCTGCCTCGCGGCCCGATGGACTGCCTCGGCGACAACCAGGATGACGAGCCCGAGATCAGTGGCGGCACCTACCATCTCGACGACGACCAGGTCATCGCGGTGGTCGGAACGCTCGGGACAAAAACCGGGAATGCCACCTACACAAGCCTGTCGGTCAATTGGTTCCCGGAACTCGTCGGTGTCCTGAATCGTGACGACGTTGTTCTCGAAGAGAGTGCGAAGAAATTTAAGGACGCACTTTCAAATCCGGAGCTATACACAAAGTTTTACGTGTACTACTTTGCGCGGGACTGCAGCGGCCTGTACCCGTGGTGCCAAGAAGTACCCGGAAAACTGATTCCCCGGGGAGATACGATCAAAATCGTCCAGCGGAACTACCTCAACCCTGGCTCAACGCGGGGACCAGACCCGACACAGGTTCTCAACCCGATCTCCATCCAATTCGATGGGAAAAAAGGGATGCGTCCGACGATGTAAGATGCTCCTTTTACAGGGTCAGAACCGATGCGCCGGTCGCTTATAAGAGTATTAGATACTGACGTTACGCATGGGCCGTTTTTTATCCTGCTTGCCGCGCTGGCGATAGGTTGTTAAACCGATCTTTATTCAACTGGCAGTGTGGCCTCATCGTCTGAATGGTCATGCACGCGTAGGTGCGAATTCATTCGCACTACACTGAATAATAAGCGTTTCGGGTCGAATACCCTAAAGGGTACAAGCCAATTCGACTCTACAGTTGAATTCAAATAACCAGCCGTGCTGGATGTACTTTTAAACCTGTCTCAATTCAACTAATGCGTAACATCAGTTAGATACTAAATGAATCTTCTTGGAGGAAGGAAGATGGGATTTCAATTTTTAGCGATCACGTGGATAACCTGGATAGCCATGAGTTATGGGCCGGTATCTCTGGCAGAAATTGGTGGCAAAGGGGACAGGAGTACCCATAATCATGGCGTTGTACCCCAGGAATTAGTCGTGTGCACTGGATGGCATGCCCTTTGTAGTGCATCCACCGACTGCCAAATGAATGGCGACAAGGCGGACTGCGACTGTCTGAGGGTTAATGAACCCCATATCGTTGAGACAAGTGAAATTCAGGATCACGCGGTCAAACGCCTGACTGAGGCCAAATGCACTAACAGACATCCTTGCGATGTAGATCAAGCTCCTGTTTGCAGGGCCATCAAGTACGGACAGTATGAGGTGGATAAGGCCAAATATGATTGGGTATCAACTTTTTCTTATCGTGGATGGTGCAGTCTTTACAAGCCAAAAGCTTGTGATCAAAACGAACCAGGTTATAGCGGGGATTTGTATTGGGCTATCTGCGATGGCGCTCCATGCACGGAAACCGAGAATCCATCCGATCCAGACAGGCCCTTGCGCTGTCAGTGTCGGGTAGAGGACACGCCGTTTGTGGGAACCAAAGACAGTTGCACCGGCGACAATGGCGGTATCATCTCAGCCATGCCGCTATGGGTATGGGACTTCGAAAACAACACATGGCGGATTCCTGTTCCTGGCTATGAATACGTACAGGGCGCATGTGCCCCGTTGAAATCTGATCCATTGCCGCCGTAATGATCTGAGCCCGCGTAGGTCCGATTAGCGCAGCGTAATCGGACGCATGAATTGCCCGGCTACAGAGTTCGTAGGCTGAGTTGGTAAACCCAGCATTTCGACGTCATCAAAGCTGGGTTTCCGCAAAGCTTCAGCCCAGCCTACGATCTGTGAGGCAGGCAATTTGAAAAGAATAACCGGGAATGATGTGGGCATGTTAGAACTGACCCTGACTTTGCTGACTTGTGTCGGCTGCGGAAAGGATCATAGGTGAATATGATTGCGTGTCGCCCCGGCGTATTGTATCCGCAGATAGAACTTGGACTGGGCTTTTTTGCTGTCCTCCTCGAGCACCTGCAGGCTGGTTTCATCCATCTGCTGGATGTCATACTGCCGTAACGGCTTCTGCAGCAGATTGATCAGCGACTGGATTCTACCATCTCGGTGCCCGAAAAAACTTGACCACTACAGCTCTAATGAATACTGTCCCATTCCGTGCCTCTGCCGCATGGGTTACACTTCTGATGGACTTCAATCCCTTAATTATGAGGTTAATGGTCGACAGCAAACCGATCCCATAAATTGGCATTCTTTAGTCGGCAAAAAACATTCCCGTAAGTATGAATTTTTATTGATAAAACATAGACTTGCATTATGCTTTAGAATCGGCGCTCTATATCGGAAAAAAGTTGTCATTAACAACAAAAAAACTTATAAGTAACAGTAATTTACATCATTCAAAAGATCGGCAAATGACCATACCACAAGAAACACCTTTTCGGATAGAGCCATGCTTGCTCGACTCAATAGACCCGAAAACAGCGGATTTGGCTACGGATTTGGCATGGAAATCCGGGCAATTGGGGGAAAAATTACATGAAAAAACGGCTAGCAACCTGTCGGATCTGGTGCGGATAGCAAACTGCTATTACTCCAATCTCATTGAAGGCCACAAAACAAAGCCCAAAGACATTGAGCGTGCATTAGCAGAAGACTTCGACAATGAAGGCAGAAGCCGTAACTTGCAAGTTGAGGCGCGCGCTCATGTTCGCCTTCAAAAAAGATTGGATGATAGTTATCTAAAAGGAGAGTTGCCTAATCCTTGGACTGTGGATTTTATAAAAGACCTGCACAGGGATTTTTACAAAGATGCCACAGAAGAAATGCTTTTGATACAAGGTAATGGTCATCATTTTTATATGACACCCGGAGAATTTCGTAGCGTTCCAGAGCATGACGTTGAAATCGGTCAACACATACCGCCAAGCAGCACCGCAGTCGAATCATTTATGCGATATTTTGAAAACAGATATTGTATGGAACCCATGAGAATGAATAGCCGTATCATCACCATGGCAGCTGCTCACCATCGCTTTAATTATATTCACCCATTTCCCGACGGCAATGGTCGTGTTAGCAGACTGATGAGCCATGCGATGGGGCTTTATGCCGGTATAGGCGCAAATGGCCTCTGGTCAGTGTCGCGCGGGCTATCAAGAGGGCTTGAAGGCGGGATGACTTACAAACAAATGATGAATCATGCTGATATGAAGAGACAAGGCGATCTTGATGGCCGAGGAAATCTGTCAAAAAGAGCGTTAACCGACTTTATTAATTGGTTCATTGCAGTCTGCATAGACCAGATTACTTTTATGAGCAGTTTGTATGATTTCGGTGCAATGGAGTCTAGGCTAGAGAAATTCATAGTAACTCATGAACTGCGTAACGAATCGATCAATATTTTGAAATACGTGTGGCGTAACGGAGAGGTTTCGCGTGGAGAGGCGCTAACAGTGACTGGGCTAGGAGAAAGGACGGCCAGATCAGTTTTGGCGGCATTGTTAGAAAAGGGGGTGTTGGGATCAGATACAGTAAAGGGTCCTGTTTCTATTCGCTTCCCTGTCGAATCGATAGATATATTTTTTCCCAGGCTGTTCTCTGAAAGTGCGAGTTAATTCAGCAGACGTAACGAGGTGTTGCCCTCAGTTGACTAAACGGCTAATGCACTAAAGGGGCAAGCAGATACATTCCCCGACATCAATTTCATCATTCCTCATCTCGGGAGTTTCGGCGAGAGTTGGCGGGCGTAAACGGCATTGTTGGAGCGGCTGGAATTTTATCCCAACATCCATGCCGATAGCGCCGGGGTGCGCTTTTTCGGTTTATTGGAACGCCTGATCGAACGCGTCGGCGCCCGGAAACTTCTTTTCGGCTCGGACGGGCTATGGCTGCACCCGGCGGTTGAACTACGAGCCGGACGGGGCATGTTGCCCCGTCCGAAACGTTCGACATTGTCAAATGCGGCTACTTAATTCAGACATTATGGAAATGTTAAGGACGGGGTTGCAAACCCCGTCCCGCTTGAGAAATGTTAGTTGGCCGCTGCCGGCCCAAACCGGTCTATGCATAATGTTTTTTAAATGTCTTTTCGGAGCGATATCTCGGGCATTTAAAATGAGGCTTTGGAATTATCCCGGTCCGTTTATCATGCATAAAATATGGTTAAACTGTTTGGAAAACCTGGTACTCAAGCCCATTCTTGACAGTGAGCTATAAAAAGACATATGTTAGCCCGATCTGGATAATAACTTGTTAAAGTACAAGAGGATATTGGGTGGCTATGAAGAAATACGAAATGGATGCGTTGCTGTTTATTGATACTAATATTCTTCTCGATTTTTATAGAGATAGAAAGTCAGATATAAGTATGAAATTTCTTGAACAGATTGAGGCTTGCAAGGATAGGCTTATCCTTGGTTCTCAAGTTGAAATGGAATATAAGAAGAACAGGCAGCATGTAATTCTTGAAAGCCTGGGGAAATTCGGAATGTCGGACTGGGGAAAGTTGAGTGCACCAGCACTTCTATCTGAAACCCAAGCTTCTGGAATGATTGAAAAACATAGAAAGGAATTAGTAAAGCAGCAGAAAATAGTTATTGAAAAAATTCAGAATATTCTCGAATGCCCAGCAACTCAGGATGAGGTTTATAAAGTATTACAAAGAGTTTTTAAACACAGAAGCCCATACAATCTTAACCGCGAAGATAAGCGAAGGTTTGCAATCAGAAGATTGGCTAGAAAAAGGTTTTTTCTAGGGTATCCACCGAGAAAAAAGAATGATATCTCTTATGGTGATGCAATAAACTGGGAGTGGCTAGTTCAGTGCTCAATTGATAGCGGGAAGGATATTGTCATCGTTACGCGTGATAGTGACTATGGTGTCGTTTACAAAAATAAATCGTATTTAAATGACTGGCTTGCACAAGAGTTTAAGCAGCGAGTTAGTCAAAAAAGGAAGTTGAAATTAACTGCCAGCCTCTCAGAGGGGCTTAAAATTGTTCATGCGAAAGTAACCAAAGAAATGGAAGAGGCAGAGCAACAAATGCTTTCAGAGCTTTTATCCAAGCTAAAAATTTTGGACTACATAGAACCCGAGCAAGATGTGCTTTAACAAGGCGCTTCTGTCGGACAAATTTTACGCTGCGCTCCAAATTTGCCGCAGAGCGCTGCGTTATGCACCAAGAGGAAAATATGAGCAGCCTTCATAAAGCACTTGACTTGATTAGATTGGCAGAAATCACTGGAGACCAGACAGTCCTCATCGACAGGGCGCTATCCGAATCTCATCGCGAAGACATACCACCCGAGCATGTGATCAGTGTCATCAGGTATATTGATCTCGAATTGGCTCATAATTATGTAGAGAAGGAGGTAAGGCAGAAACTGGAGCGTCTTTACTATTATTTGCAGGATCGTCGAGGCCATAGAGCTCCGAGATGAAAAAGGTCGAGTTCTCATCCTTCAAAGGCGCAAGCTATCTTGCATTGTCTCTCTCAGAGCACTTCGAGGTCTGCATTGAAATAAAGAGGCACGAAGACAAGTACATTGTGTGCATCCCATCCCCTCTTCATGTGCCCGACTTAAGAAAGTTCACGAGCAATGTGTACTTTTTGGGGGCGATTGATGAGGATCTATTGTCGCTTCTTGATTATGCTGATACATCCCGGTTCTCATCGAGCAGCTTGGCATGGCGCGACCCAGATACTGGTCTTGCGTGGGACGTTGCACGCCTATGCTGCAGCGATGGGCGCACTGATTTTCCCCAAGTTGGGGCCGTTGTAATGAATGCGTTGCAGTATGCCGGTCTCAGAAATTGGCGACTTCCCACTCTAGACGAACTGAGGACTTTAAGTCCAGATAAACTAAATGCAGCCGGCATTGATTACAAAAAATCCACGAAAGGCGCAATTCACTTCTGGTCTTGCGAGGAATCGCTTTACTCAGGCCCCGAAAAGTCATTTCTTGATCTTTCATCAATGCGAGTTGGGCATCAACGCTTTATTGAGCAAGACAGGAATTGGAGTTCACCTGGAGACGGGTACACGGAAAGCGCCCAAACCATTATGGTATCATCTGAATGCTAATGCAGCGCGGTAGGATGCGGTGAGGTTACGAACCGCATCGTTCGCGATCGATGCGCATCACTGCGTTCAGCGCATCCTACGAGCTGAAAAGTTTTCAACGCTTATCGACAACGGCCATTAATCGGAAAGAAAGCAGTACCCCTTCGGAACAACAGTAACGCCGGATTCCGAAACAACAAAGCGAGCTGCATCGGCATTGGGGTCAAAGCCGATCCGCTCGCCGGGCGGAATCCGCACATTTTTGTCGACGATGCAGCGATTCAGGTGTGCGCCGGCTCCGACCTGCACCCCGTCGAACAGGATCGAATCTTCGACTACGGCTTTTTCATGCACCTGGACTTGCGGGAACAGGATCGAATGTTTGACCGTGCCTCCGGAGACGATTGTCCCGCTGCCGAGCAGGGAATTGACCAGCAGTCCTTCGTGTCCATTCGCTCCGGGCCCCATGCGCGCGGGCGGGTTTTGGCCGTGGTAGGTGCGGATGGGCCAGTCGGGCTGGTACAGGTTCAGCGGCGGAACCGGCGCGAGCAGGTCCATATTGGCCGAGTAGTAACTGTCTATCGTGCCGACATCGCGCCAGTACCGGTCCGGCGTGACCCGGCCTGATTCTCCGCCGAACTCGTAAGCGTAAACGTTATGCGATTGGATGAGTCGCGGAATGATGTCCTTGCCGAAATCATGGCTTGATTGGGCATGAGCGTGGTCGGCATGCAATGCCTGGCAGAGCAGGTCCATGCTGAAAATGTAGATGCCCATGGAGGCCAGGGCATGATGGGGATCGTTCGGCAGGGGCTTGGGGTTTTCCGGCTTTTCGTGGAATTCGCGAATTCGATTGGTTGTGTCCACCGACATGACGCCAAAAGAGCCGGCGCTGGCGAGCGGCACGGGCATGCAGGCGATGGTCAGCCCGGCGCCGTGGTCACGATGAAACTGGAGCATTGCGGCATAATCCATCCGGTAGATATGATCGCCTGACAGAATCAGCACATAACTGGCATGGCTGCGCTCGAGCAGAAACAGATTCTGGCGGATGGCGTCGGCCGTCCCGGAGTACCAGGATTCGCCGGTCCTCATCTGGGGCGGCACGGCCGTTATGAATTCGGAGAGTTCGGGGTTGAAGATGGCCCAGCCATCGCGCAGATGCTTTTGCAGGGAATGCGACTTGTATTGAGTCAGCACCAGCACGCGCCGCAATCCGGAGTGCAGGCAGTTGGTCAGCGTGAAGTCGATGATCCGGTAATTGCCGCCGAATGGCACAGCGGGCTTGGCCCGATCAGCCGTCAGTGGATGCAGTCGAGAACCCGCTCCACCAGCCAGGATGATCGCCAGAGTTTTATCAAGCATCCGTCACCTCGTTAATTTAGCCTATGAATAAAAAAATCCCTTTAATCATAATACATCCCTTCCAAACTGAGGCAACCCCATTGATGCGTTTTCTTGCATCGTGCGTTTCCGCAAAATCCCTTCAGCGCCTGCGCTGTTTTGACCGGTAGGATTTCAGTTTATCAGCGCGGTTTAAAATTTTTCTCTACTTCCAGCGGGAAAGCCCTGTAGCGCTGTAGAGTATAGATTGCGTACCTTACGACATATTTTATCCCTATCTTCATGAACAAGCGTTCACCGGACGCTCATTCTCATAGGCGCGGTAAGCGGACGGCGGCCGGATCGCGGCCGAAGCGGCGCCGGCACCACCACTGGAAGCGGTCCAGATACAGATACACGACCGGCGTCGTGTACAGCGTCAGCATCTGGCTGACGATCAGGCCGCCGACGATGGAAATGCCCAGCGGCTGGCGCAATTCGGCGCCGTAGCCGGTTCCGAAAGCCAGCGGCAAGGCGCCCAGCAATGCCGCGAAGGTCGTCATCATGATCGGCCGAAAGCGCATGAGGCAGGCCGTGAAAATGGCATCGTGCGGGTTCAGGCCGTCATTGCGCTCGGCATCGAGGGCGAAGTCGATCATCATGATGGCGTTCTTTTTCACCAGGCCGATCAGCAGGATCACGCCGATCAGGGCGATGATGCTGAATTCGATTCCGAACGCGAGCAGGGCAAGGATCGCGCCGACGCCGGCCGACGGCAGTGTGGACAGAATGGTCAACGGATGGATATAGCTCTCGTACAGGATGCCCAGCACGATATAAATCGCGGTCAACGCGGCCAGCACCAGCCAGGGCTGGTTGCTCAGGGATTGCGCGAAGGCCTTGGCCGTGCCCTGAAAGCCGCCTTGTATCGAATCGGGCACGCCCAGTTGGTTCATCGTTTCCTCGATGGCCTGCGTGGCCGCCGACAGCGAGGCGCCGGGCTGGAGATTGAACGACAGGGTGGCGGCGGCGAACTGGCCCTGATGGTTGACGGCCAGCGGCGCATTGGTCAGCTCGTAGCGGGCGAAGGCGGAAAAAGGCACTTGCCTGGCGGTCGTCGACTGCGGGCCGGGCGGCACGCTGACGTACAGGTTTTTCAGCGTGTCCGGATGCCGCCAGTATTCGGGCGCCGCTTCCATGACCACATGATACTGGTTGAGCGGCGTATAGATGATCGATACCTGGCGCTGGCCAAAGGCGTCATACAGCGTCGAGTCGATCAGGTCCAGGCTGACGCCCAGGCGCCCGGCGGCGTCGCGATCGACGACCAGGGAAACCTGCTGGCCTTTTTCCTGCTGGTCGGTATTCAGGTCCGCCAGTTCCGGGCGTTGCGCCAGCGCCCTCTGGATTTGCGGCGTCCAGGCGCGCAGTTCGGCGAGGTCTTCGGCCTGCAGGGTGTATTCGAACATGGCCGCCGAGCTGCGCGCGCCGATGCGCAGGTCCTGGACCGGCCGCAGGAACAGGCTGGCGCCCGGTTGCTCGGCAATACTGGCGCGCAGGCGCTGCATCAGCTGGTCGACGCTCAGCTGGCGCTCCTCCAGCGGCTTGAGGGTGACGAACATGCGCCCGGTATTGCCGGTGCTGGTGAATCCGACCACGTTCTTGACTTCGGCATCCTGCAGCACGGTCTTGGCGAGATCGATCAGTTTCTGCTGCATGGCGGGCGATGAAATGCTCTCGTCGGCCCGGATGGTGCCCGCCAGCCGGCCGGAATCCTGGATCGGAAAGAATCCCTTGGGCACGATCACATACAGGTAGACATTCAGGACGATCGTGCCCAGCAGCAAGGCCAGCATCAGCGGCCTGTGATCGAGCGACCAGCGCAGCGTCCGCTCATAGCCGGCGAGCAGGCGCTCGAACTGCCGCTCGCTCCAGTGATAGAGCCGGCCGTGCTGTTGCTCCCCGGCGCCGGTCAGCCAGCGGGCGCAGAGCATCGGGGCCGTGGTCAGCGACAGCAGCAGCGAGATCAGCACCGCCGCCGACAGCGTGATCGCGAACTCCCGGAACAGGCGGCCGACGATGCCGCCCATCAGCAGAATGGGGATGAACACGGCGATCAGCGACAGGCTCATGGACAATACCGTGAAGCCGACCTCGCGGGCGCCCTTGATGGCGGCCTGGTGCGGCGGCAGGCCTTGCTCGATATGGCGCGAGGTGTTTTCCAGTACCACGATGGCATCGTCCACGACAAAGCCCGTGGCGATGGTCAATGCCATCAGCGACAGGTTGTTCAGGCTGTAATCGAACAGATACATGACCCCGAAAGTGCCGATCAGCGACAACGGCACGGTGATGGACGGAATCAGGGCCGAACGCAGGTTGCGCAGGAACAGGAACACGACCAGAACCACCAGTCCGGTGGCGATCCACAGCGACCGCTCCACCTCATGCAGCGACGCGCGGATGGTGCCGGCCCGGTCCATGGGCACCGACAGATCGATGGCCTGCGGAATCGAGGCCTTGAGTTGGGGCAGCAGTGCCCGGATCCGGTCCACCGTCTCGATGATGTTGGCTTCGGGCTGTTTTCTCAGTATCAGCAGCACGGACGGCTTGCCATTGTAGATGCCGGCATGGCGCAGGTCTTCCACCGAGTCGACGGTTTCGCCGATGTCGGCGATGCGTACGGCGGCGCCGTTGCGATAGCTGACGATCAGCGGCAGATACTCCTTCGCCGTGCCGATCTGGTCATTGGCGTAGATCTGCCAGTGCCGGCCGGCGTCCTCGACGGCGCCTTTCGGCAGATTGGCATTGGTCGCGGCGATCGCGGAGCGGACATCCTGGAAACCGATGCCGTATCGGGTCATGGCGTCCGGATTGAGTTCCACCCGGACCGCCGGCAGCGAACTGCCGCCGACGTCCACTTGGCCGACGCCCGGAATCTGGGAAATCTTTTGCGCCAGAATGGTCGAGGCGGCATCGTAGAGCTGGCCGCGTGTCTGGGTTGCCGAAGTCAGGGCGATGATCATGATCGGCGCGTCGGCCGGGTTGACCTTGCGATAGCTGGGGCGGCTCGGCAGGTTCGTGGGCAGCAGGCTGCCGGCCGCGTTGATCGCGGCCTGCACATCCCGCGCGGCGCCGTCGATGTCGCGGTCAAGATCGAACTGCAGGTTGATGCGCGTGGAGCCGGTGGTGCTCTCCGAGGTCATTTCATTGATGCCGGCAATCCGGCCGAGGGCGCGCTCGAGCGGTGTGGCCACCGTGGCGGCCATGGTCTCGGGGTTGGCGCCGGGCAGCTGGGCGCGCACGGAAATGGCCGGGAAATCGACCTGCGGCAGGGGCGAGACCGGCAGTTGCAGAAAGGCCGTCAGGCCGGCCAGCGCCAGCCACAGCGTCAGCAGCGTGGTTGCCACGGGGCGGGCGATGAAATGCGCGGACAGCCCTGTCATGGCCGGGCCAGGCGCCGGCTCAGCCGGTCGAAGGCCAGATAAATCACCGGCGTCGTGAACAGCGTCAGCATCTGGCTGAAAATCAATCCGCCGACCATGGTGATGCCCAGCGGATGGCGCAGCTCCGATCCGACGCCCGTGCCCAGCATCAGCGGCAGGGCGCTGAGCAGCGCCGCCATCGTCGTCATCATGATCGGCCGAAAGCGCAGCAGGCAGGCCTGGAAAATCGCCTCGCGCGCCGGTTTGCCTTCCTTGCGCTCGGCTTCCAGGGCGAAGTCGATCATCATGATGGCGTTTTTCTTGACGATGCCGATCAGCAAAATGATGCCGATGATGCCGATGATGCCCAGGTCGGTGCCGGACAGCATCAGGGCCAGCAAGGCGCCGATGCCGGCCGACGGCAGCGTCGACAGGATCGTGATCGGGTGGGCATAGCTCTCGTACAGCACGCCCAGCACGATATAGACGGTCACGATCGCGGCCAGGATCAGCCACAGCGTGTTCGTGAGCGAGGCCGTGAAGGCGCGCGTGGCGCCCTGGTAACTGCTCTGTATGCTCAGGGGCAGGCCGATGTCCCGCTTGGCGGCCTCGATGCTGTCGATGGCCTCGCCGAGGGCCGCGCCGGGCGCCAGGTTGAAGGAGATGGTGGCGGCCGGGAACTGGCCCAGGTGATTGATCAGCAGCGGCGCCGAGCGCTCGGACAGGCTGGCAACGGCGGGCAGCGGCACCTGCGTATCGTTGGCGGAGGCGACGCGGATGTCGTCCAGGGCCGCGGGACCCTGCTGGAACTCGGGCTGGACTTCCAGCACGACGCGGTACTGGTTCGACTGCGTGAAGCTGGTCGAAATCAGCCGCTGGCCAAAGGCGTTGTACAGGGCGCTGTCGATGGCCTCGGTGGTGACGCCCAGGCGGCTGGCGCTGTCGCGGTCTATCGACACGAACACTTGCAGTCCCCGGTCCTGAACGTCGCTGGTTACGTCGGCCAGTGCCGGCTGGCGCGACAACTGCTCGACCAGGCGCCGCGTCCACCGGTTCAGTTCCCCGGGATCGACCGCTTCCAGCGTGAACTGGTACTGCGTACGGCTGACGCGGTTTTCGATGGTCATATCCTGCACCGGTTGCAGGTACAGCGTGATGCCGGGCACCTCGTTTAGCTTTGCCTGCAGCCGCCGGATGACCTCCGAGGCATTGACGCCGCGCTCGGCCAGCGGCTTCAGGGTGATGAGGAAACGCCCGCTGTTGAGCGTGGGATTGGCGCCGTCGACGCCGATGAACGAGGACAGGTTGTCGACGGCCGGATCGGCCAGCACCACCTCGGCCAGGGCCTGCTGGCGCCGCGCCATGGCTTCGAAAGACACGGTCTGCGGCGCTTCGGAAATGCCCTGGATCATGCCGGTATCCTGCACCGGGAAGAAACCCTTGGGCACGATGACGTACAGGAACACGGTCAGCGCCAACGTCGCCAGAACCACCAGCAGGGTGAGGCCCTGATGGTTCAGCACCCGGGTCAGCATCCTGCCGTAGCCGGCCGTGATCCTGTCGAAGTATCGGACGGTCTTTTTTTCCGCGGCCGGGCGCAGAATCTTCGCGCACATCATCGGCGTCAGGGTCAGCGAGATCACGCCGGAAAGCAGAATGGACACGGCCAGAGTGATCGCGAATTCGCGGAACAGGCGCCCGACCACATCTTCCATGAACAGCAGCGGGATCAGCACGGCCACCATGGACAGCGTCAGCGAGATGATCGTGAAGCCGATCTGTTCCGAGCCCTTGAGCGCGGCCTGCAGGGGCGCTTCGCCCTTTTCGAGGTAGCGAGTGATGTTCTCGACCACCACGATGGCGTCGTCGACGACGAAGCCGGTGGCGATGGTCAGCGCCATCAGCGTCAGATTGTTGATGCTGAAGCCGGCCAGATACATGAAGGCGAACGTGCCGACCAGCGACAGCGGCACCGCGATGCCCGGAATGGCGGTCGCGGAGGCGTTGCCCAGAAACAGGAAGATCACCAGCACCACCAGCGCCACGGCCAGCAACAGTTCTGTCTGCACATCCCGCACCGAGGCGCGGATGGTGATGGTGCGGTCGCTCAGCGGCATGATTTCCAGGGCGCTGGGCATGGCCGCCCGCAACTGGGGCAGCAGCGCCTTGATGCGGTCCACCACCTCGATGACGTTGGTGCCGGGCTGGCGCTGGATATTGACGATCACGGCCGCCGTGTCATTGGCCCAGGCCGCCAGGCGTGCGTTTTCGGCCGCGTCGCTGACCTCGGCGACATCGGACAGGCGCACCGGCCGGTCGTTGCGGTAGGCGATGATGACCGGCCTGAACTCGGCCGCCGAGCGGAGCTGGTCGTTGGCATCGATGGTGGCCGCGCGCGTCGGCCCGTCGAACATGCCCTTGGGGCGGTTGACATTGGCGTCGACAATGGCCGCGCGCAGGTCTTCCAGGCTCATGCCGTAGGCCGCGAGTGCCGTGGGGTTGGCCTGGATGCGCACAGCCGGGCGCTGGCCGCCGCCGATGCTGACCAGGCCGACGCCCGGCAATTGCGACAGCTTCTGCGCCAGGCGCGTGTCCACCAGGTCCTCGACCCGGGTCAGGGGCAGCGTCTTCGAGCTGACCGCCAGGGTCATGATCGGCGCATCGGCCGGATTGACCTTGCTGTAAATGGGCGGCATCGGCAGGTCGGACGGCAGAAAGCTGCTGGCCGCGTTGATGGCCGCCTGCACTTCCTGCTCGGCGATGTCGAGGCTCAGGTCCAGGTCGAACTGAAGCGTGATCACCGACGCGCCGCCCGAGCTGGAGGACGACATCTGGTTGAGCCCCGGCATCTGGCCGAACTGGCGTTCCAGCGGCGCCGTGACCGACGAGGTCATGACGTCCGGACTGGCGCCGGGATACAGCGTGACGATCTGGATCATCGGATAGTCGACCTGGGGAAGGGCGGAGACCGGCAGCGCGCGGTAGGCGACAATCCCGACCAGCAGCAGCGCCGCCATCAACAGCGAGGTGGCGACCGGGCGCAGGATGAACAGGCGGGACGGGTTCATGGCGCCGCCGCCGGTTCGCGCGTGGTGATGTCGACTGTCGCGCCCTCGCGCAGCTTGTCGGCGCCATCGACCACGACCTGTTCGCCGGGTTCCAGTCCCTCGAGCACGGCGATCTTCTCGCCCTCGGCGGGGCCCAGTTTCAGCGGCCGCACGCTGACGGTCTTGTCTTCGTTCACGACATAGACAAAGGTGCCGGGCGTGCCGCGCTGGATGGCCGCGGCCGGCGCGATCGTGACATCGTGCAGCGTGTCGGCGACCAGTCTGGCGTTGACGAACTGGTTCGGAAACAGGGCCAGGTCCTCATTGTCGAACTGCGCCTTGAGCTTGATGGTGCCGGTCATCGTGTCGATCTGATTGTCCACGGCCAAGAGTTTGCCCCGGGCCAGCCTGATCCGGTCCGACCGGTCGTACGCTTCTATCGGCAGGCTCTCGCCGGTGCGCAGCCGTTTCATGACGGCCGGCAGGTCGGTTTCGGGCAGGGTGAAGACGATCGTGATCGGCTGGATCTGCGTCAGCACGACCAGACCGGTCACATCGGAGGCCTGCACGATATTGCCCTGATCGACCAGCCGCAGGCCCAGGCGTCCCGCGAACGGGGCCGTGATGCGCGTGTAAGCCAACTGCAGCCTGGCATCCGCGATCAGGCCGCGATCCGTTTCCACAATGCCGCGATACTGTCTGACCAGCGCTTCCTGCGTGGCGGTCTGCTGCGCGGCGATGGAATCCTGATCCAACAGGGTCTGGTAGCGTTCCAGATCGATCCGCGCGTTTTTCAACAGCGCTTCATCGCGCAGCAGTTGGCCCTCGGCCTGCATGAGCTGGGCCTTGAACGGGCGGGGATCGATTTCCGCCAGCAGATCGCCCGCGCGCACCGTCTGGCCTTCCCGGAACGCGACGCGGATCAGTTCGCCGTCGACGCGCGATCTGATCGTCGCGGTATTGAGCGCCGTGACCGTGCCCAAACCGCTCAGATAGACCGGAAAGTCGCCCTGCAAGGCCGTTTCCGCCACAACCGCGACGGCGGACAGGCCGGGTTTGCCCGGCTTGCCGCCGTCATGCTGTTGCGGCTGGGCCTTGTAAGACTTGAATAGATAGGCGGCGGCGACGATCGAAAGAAGGACCGCCAGCCCGATCAGAAGCGGCTTTGAGCGACGCGAATTCATGATGGTTTTAATGGGGTTCTTCCTGGGATTAAAAGGATAAAAGTCTCAATATTACTGGCGGACGGACGAGATGCAAGAGCCAGGGCCCAATCGCAACAATTTTTCCGCCTGCCCGATGTAACGGCATATCGCTATAGGCAATTTCAATGCGGACAGGCCCGAAAATCGGAGTGCGCTTGGCTAGGTAGTTATACCTATTCTTTTTCTATTTACTTTCAGGCTTAATGTAATCATTTACTTGCAATTGAAATAACCCTAAAAAATTAAATGAATTATTGTTCTGTGTTTCTGTCTGGAACAGGCATACAGAACAATAATTTGACCAGAAAAAGCCGGCCAGCCCGTCATCGTTAACTCAAGCAAGGATGAAGCAAGTTCACATCCTGAAGCATGGCGAGACTTTGCCGGATTTTGTCAAAGAGAAAAACAGCATCGCATGGGGTGATGTTTTGGCCGTGTTTGAAACCGGCGAATGCCGGATGGCTGTCCTGCGGAGCATGGCAGGCTTTGGACCGCGATCGCGTATAAAAAAGCGCTCAAATTTTAATCGACGCCTTCCCGCGTAGTTCTCAGTAGTAATTGCTTGTAAAGCCTATGAAACATTTCTGTCGTTCATTTAAACCTCTCCCTGTTACCACCTCATCGTCGTGAAACGATGGGTTTTAGCGTAAAAATGACCGCATCATGCCCGAAATCACTCTATTTTCCCAAAAGTTATGCCTCAAGTAATTGATTTAGAATCAAAATCCAATCAACCGCTGAGCGCGCCGAAACTGGGCAACTACGTTGTTACCGAAAAGCTGGGGGAAAGCCTGCAGGCCGTGGTGTTCAAGGGCTACCACAAGCACGTTCCCGACCAGCCGCTGGTTATCAAACTGCTGAAGCAGCTGTCGAGCTGGGATGACCAGTCCCGGCATCTGCGCCAGAAAATCGAACGCCTGAAAGTGCTGCACGATCCCCGTGTGTCCACGCCGCTCGCCCTGGAATCCTACGGCGAACTGCAATTTATCGTCCAGCCCTGGTTCGCCGGGCAACCGCTGAATGGTTGGATGAAACAACAGGACAAGCTCGATCTCAACGATTTTTTCACCCTGGCCTGCACCCTGGCCGATACGCTGCAGGCGGTACACGATGCCGGCATCACCCACGGCGGCGTCAAGCCTCACAATATTCTGTTGCAGCCGGGAACGCTGACCCTGCGGCTGACCGATTTCATCACCCCGCTCGACATTCGTGACGTCAGCCATTTTATCTACGATCCGGAATTCGTGCGCCATACCCTGGCTTACACTTCGCCGGAACAGACTGGCCGCATCAATTACAGAGTGGATTTCTCCACCGATTTGTATTCTTTGGGGATCGTGTTTTATGAGCTGCTGACCGGCCGGCTGCCGTTTTTTTCCAGCGACCCGCTGGAGCTGATCCATTCGCATCTGGCCGAGGAAGCGCCTAAAGCCAATCAGATCAAGCCGAGTATTCCCCGGGCCCTGGCCGATATCATCGCCAAGCTCACCGTCAAGCAGCCGGAGAAACGTTATCAGAGCACCTCGGGATTGCTGGCCGACTTGATCCGCTGCAAGAATGAATACGCCGCCAACGGTTACGTGTCGGCGTTTACGGTGGGCCAGCACGACCGCAGCCGCCGGGTTGTTTTTATTTCGAAAATGGTGGGCCGCCAGGCCGAAAGCGAGCTGATACAGCAGCAATACCGGGAGGTCATCAGCGGCAAGTTCCGCTCGGTGTTTATTTCCGGCCTGTCCGGCATCGGCAAAACCCGGCTGATTCAGGAACTGCAAAAGCCGCTGGTGAAAAATCGCGGCTACTTCACGTCCGGCAAATTCGACCAATACCAGAAAAACATCCCCTACAGTTCGCTGATCCAGGCCTTGCGCAATCTGATGCGCATCTTTCTGACCGAAAGCGACGGGCGGGTGCGGCAGTGGCGGAGCAAAATACTCGAGGTCGTGGGAAACAGCGGCAGCGTCATCATCGATGTCCTGCCGGAACTGGAATTCATCATCGGGCCGCAGCCGGAAGTGCCGCACCTGCCGCCGGTGGAGGCCCGCAACCGTTTCAACAACCTGTTCGGCCGGTTCCTGGCCTGCCTGGCCGGCGAGGACAATCCGCTGGTGCTGTTTATCGACGACTTGCAATGGTGCGACAGCGCCACCTTCGATTTTCTGCAGAACCTGTTCGAGAACCATCATGAGCATCCCTTTCTGTTTTTCATGGGCGCCTACCGGCACAACGAAGTCGACGGCAGCCATCCGCTCAGCAAGCTGATCCGCAAGATCCAGGAAAACCAGAGCCCGTTCGCGCAAATCCGCGTGGAGGCGCTGAGCGATGCCGACTGTCACGAGATGGTGGCCTATATTCTTAATTCCACGTTGGAGACCACGGCCTCGCTGGCGGAATTCATCGCGCATCTCACCGAAGGCAACCCGCTGTTTGTCAGCGAAAGCCTGGCCTGGCTTTATAACGAGAATCTGCTCAATACCGACGCCGAGCAGCACTGGCACTGGGATATCAAGCGGATTCGCGACACGCGGATGCCGACCTCGGTGGTGGAATTGTTCAGTTCGAAGGTGGGAAAACTGCCTTTGAAAACCCTGTATATCCTCGACCACTGCGCCTGTATGGGCAACCGTTTCAGCGTCGAGGATGTGGCGCTGGTGCTGAAGATGCGCATCGAACAGCTGTTTGAGGATTTGAAGCCGGTCCTGAATCTGGGCATGCTGCTGGAGAATAAATCCGATTTGCAGTTCGTGCACGACCGGGTGCAGGAAGCGGTGCTGCGCCAGGTCAACCCCGAGGACCGGCCGGCCATCCACTGGCGTATCGGCAATCGCCTGCTGCAAGCGATACCGGCTGGAACCGACCTGGAAACCCTGGATAACCTGTTTACCATAGCGGCCCACCTCAACCTGGGCCGTCCGGCCGATATAAGCCATGAACTGGCGTACCGGCTGGTCGACATCAATTTCCGTGCCGGCAACAAGGCGCTGGATGCGCTGGCCGGCGATGCCGCCAACGAATTTTTTCAGAAAGCCCACGACTATCTGCCGGATGATTGCTGGCAACAGGCTTACGAGCTGACTTTCCGCATTCATCAACGTCTGGCCAAGACAGAACTGATGTGCGGCCGTTACGAAAAATCCGAAGTGCTGCTTAATCATCTGATCGAATACGCCGCCAGCGACCTGGACAAAGCCGAAGCCCTGGCGGAACAGACCACCTCTTTGTCGTCGTTCGGCAATTTCAACAAGGCGATAGCGACCGCCAACCGCGGCCTGGCCTATTTCGACAAATCGATTCCCGAGCAGCCCGAGACGGCCAATCAGCGGATGCTGGACCTGATGGCGGATATCGAACGGCAAGGCGACGTCTGGACCACTATCCTGAACATGCCTTTTACCCAGGACCGGAAAAGCAAGATCGAACTGGCGTTCTACAGCGAGCTGATCCCCGATCTCTACATGTCCGGCCTGGTTCCGCAGCTGTATCTGTCGGCGGCGCAATCGACGCTGCATTGCCTGCACGGCGGCATGGATGAATCGGTGATTTATTCGTTTTCAATCATGGGCCTCAATCTCGGCGAGCAGGGCAAGTTCGAACAGGCCTTCCTGTACCAGGATCTGGCGCACGACCTGTGCGAAAAACACCCCAACACCTTTGGCGCCACCCGGGGCATGAACGGCATCGTCTGGTGCAACATGCACTCGCGCAGCCATCCGGCCGAGATCGTCGATTACAGCCATAAAGCCATACAGTGCGGCAAGAATTGCGGCGATCTCTATAACGCCGGCCTGTCCTACGGCCCGTTGATGTGGAATCTGCAGGTGCAGGGCAAAAACCTGCGCCTGGTTGAAGAAGCCGCCGAGGAATGCCTGCATTTTTCCCGCAAGAACCAGCTGTCGTTCTCGGTCGGACTGGCCGAAGCCGTGCTGGCTGGCTGGGTAGGGCCGATGAAACCCGATTACCAGCCGGTGGACATGACCGAAACGCTGGCGCGCTGGGAAACCGACAATTATGTCGCCGCTTCGGGCAGTTATTTCGCGCTGCTGGGGTTTGCCCAGCATTATCTGGGCGATTACGCCGCGGCGGCCGTATCCTTGCGAATGGTGGAACGTTATCTGCACGGTTTGACCGATAACGTGCTGAAACGCCTCTGGTATGTGTTCCGCATCGTCAATCGCCTGCGTTGGCCGGAAGGCGCCGACGGGCCGGCGCTTGAAGCGGAAATCGCGCCGCTGCTGGCGGAATTGGAAACCTGGGCCCGCCTCGGGCCGTTGCTGCAACCTTTTCTGGCCTTTGTGCATGCCGAGATCGCCCGCGCCCGCAACCAGATGCGCGAGGCTCGCAACCTGTACCTGGATGCCATCGCGACCGCCCAGGCGCAAAACTACGGTTTTCTCGCCGGTCATTTGTATGAAGCCCTGGCCGAGGTGGTGGCCGCCGGCAAGCTCGGCGATGCCCAACTTTACTACTGCGCCGCGCAACGCATCTACCGGACCTGCCGCGCCGATCGCAAAAGCGCGCTGTTGCGGCAGCGTCACCCCGAAACCGACTCGGACTACATCGCGCGCGCCGATAGAGCCGATAGCCCCGATGTGTCGGACACGCTGCCGAATCTCGACTTCAATTACCTGATGAAATCGGCGCTGGCCCTGTCGGCTGAAGTCGACCTGAACCAGCTCATGCAGAAAATCATGAGCGTGGTGCTGGAAAGCTCGGGCGCGCAGCATGGCTATCTGCTGATCAAGGAAGCGGATGAACTGCTGGTTGCCGCCGAAAGCCATGTCGGCAGAAAACACATCGTTAACCGCAAGCATCTCAGCCTTGACCAGTTCCGCGGCATCATCAGCCGCGCCATCGTCAACTACGCGTTGCGCACGCGTAAAAAAGTGCTGCTGCATGATGCCTTGGCCGAAGGCGAGTTTCAGAACACGCCGGAAGTCCAGGCGCTCAAACTGCGTTCGGTGCTGTGCCTGCCGATCATCAAGCAGAACGAACTGATCGGGTTGCTGTATCTGGAAAACCGGCTGTCGGCCGGCGTCTTTACCGCCGAAAAAACCGACATGACCGAACTGTTGACCGCCCAGGCCGCGATTTCCCTGGAAAACGCCCGGCTCCTGGAACAAACCCGGCAGGCCTACACCAAACTGCAGGAAAATCAGGAGCACATGCTGCAGATGGAAAAACTCTCGGCGCTGGGGACATTGGTGGGCGGCGTGGCGCATGAAATCAACAATCCGCTGATGGGCGTGATGAATTTTGTCGAATTCGCCGGCAGCCGAAGCAGCGATGAAAAATCGAGGGAAGTTCTCGATCAGGCGCTGCAGCAGATTCACCGCATCAAGAAGATCGTCAGCAACATGCTGGTATTTGTCCACAGCCGATCGACCCCCAGTGACAACTGCCGGATCACGGAGGTCATCAGGCAGAGCCTGCTGCTGCTGGAAGGCGAACTGGGCAAGCACGGCATAGCCGTCGAGGTCGATGCCGCCGATGATTTGCCGGCCATCCACTGTAGCGCCGACAGTCTGCAGCAGATCCTGGTCAATCTGATCATTAATGCCCGCGACGCGCTGGTCGACAGCGCGCAACCCCAAATCAGAATCTCGGCCCGGTCCATGGAGGGCATGCTGGAGCTGAGCGTGGCCGACAATGGCCACGGCATTCCGCAAGAGGTGCAAAGCAAGATTTTCGACCCGTTTTATACCACCAAGCCGCCAGGAAAAGGAACCGGACTGGGCCTGTCGGTCATCCGCCGCCTGGTTCAGGACGTCGGCGGCACGATACAGGTGGAAAGTTTACATGAACACGGCTGCTGCATGCGGCTGCAATTTTCCTATGTTTGAACATTTAGATTCCAATAATCAAGAGACCCACCAAATGGTAAGTAAAATTCTGGTAATAGACGACGATCCGGCAGTGCGCGGCGCCTTTAAACTGATTCTGGAAGACGACAACTTCGCGGTTCGCGAAGCCGAGAACGGTTTGCTAGGCATCGAAATGACCCTTGCCGAACGTCCCGATCTGATTTTTCTTGATCTGCGCATGCCCGGCATCGATGGGGTGGAAACCCTGCGCCGGCTGAAAACCATCGACAAAACGCTGAATGTCTACATCGTCACGGCTTTTGCCAGCGAGTATATGGATCAACTGAAAGACATCCATGAGGAAGGCTTTCAGTTCGAACTGGCCAGCAAGCCGCTGTCTTCGACGCAAATTCGCAATATCGCCCAGATTGTCCGTACCGCCAAGTTTCAGGAACAACGGAACGTAATGCAGCATAAGCTGGTGTTAACCTTGTATGTGGTATCGTTGAACAACGAAACCCGCGCGCTGGTCGAGCAGATCTCGACCGCGCTATCCAAGCTTTACGATCCGGGACAATGGGTTCTGGATGTCGTCGAAGTGCTGGGCATGCCGGAAAAAGCGCTGGAAAAAGACGTATTTGCAACGCCGATGCTGGTGCGCGATGTGCCGGAACCGGTGCTGAAGCTGCTCGGCGACCTGTCGCGCGTCCCGTCAGTCATCGCGGCCATTACCACACAGGCTAAAGGCATAGGCGTACAAACCGTCATCGTTTAAGCAAACTTACCCACCATGGCCACGCACCTTTCCAAGCTCGACCTGATCCTCGAAACCATTACCGACGGCGTTTTGGTTGTCGATAGCGGCGGCGTCGTACTCTATGCCAATCACGCCGCCGAGACCCTGCTGGCGCGCAACCCGATAGTCGGCCAATCGCTGGCGATTCCGGTCAATCCCAATAAAAACAGCCATCAGGACATTAATCTGATCCGTCCGGACGGTCTGGCCTGGGCGGAAATGCGTTCCGCGCCGGTGGAATGGGACGGGCAGCCAGGCTACGTCATCGCCCTGCGCGACATTACCGAGCGCAAGCATATGGAGTTGGAACGGCAAAAATTCGTGTCGCTGGCCGACAACAGCATGGAATTCATCAGCATGTGCGATATGAATTTCAATTCATTCTACATCAACGAAGCCGGCATGCGTCTGATCGGTCTGGACAGTGTGGAGCAGTGCGGCCGGGCGCCGATTGAGGAACTTTTTTTCCCCGAAGACCGGCATTTCATCATTAATGAATTTTTCCCGAGGGTGTTGCGCGACGGCCACGCGGATGTGGAAATCAGGTTCCGCCATTTTAAAACCGGCGCCGCCATCTGGATGATTTATAACGTGTTCTTCATCAAGGACAGTACCGGCGAGCCGGTGGGTATCGCCACCGTGAGCCGGGATATTTCCGAGCGCAAACAGGCCGAGGCGGCCATGCGCGAGGCCGACCGCCGCAAGGATGAATTCCTGGCCATGCTGGCCCACGAACTGAGAAATCCCCTGGCACCGATCAGCAACGCGGTGCACATCATGAAGCACTTCAGTCTGGACAAGAAGCGCCTGGCCTGGTGCCACGATGTCATCGGTCGTCAGGTCGAACACCTGGTGCGTCTGGTCGACGACCTGCTGGACGTTTCGCGCATCAGTCGCGGCAAGATCGAACTCAAGAGGGAACTCCTGGAGATTTCGACCATCGTGCAGCGGGCGGTCGAAACCAGCCAGCCGCTGATGGAGGCGCACCGTCATGAATTTTCCGTGCACCTGCCGCCTGAGCCGGTCATCGTCGAAGGCGACCTGGTGAGGCTGTCGCAAGTCGTCTCGAACCTGATCAACAATGCCGCCAAGTATACCGACGAAGAAGGCTGCATAACGCTGACCGTGGAACGAGGCGACAACGAAATCTTCATCCGGGTCCGCGACAATGGCCGAGGCATTGATCCTTCGGCGCTGCCCGGCCTGTTTCAGCTGTTCTATCAAGTGGACCGGACCATCGACCGCTCGGAAGGCGGCCTGGGCATCGGTCTGGCGCTGGTTAAAAGCCTGGTAACGATGCACGGCGGCGAGGTCTGGGCCATCAGCGAGGGGCGCGGCAAGGGCAGTGAATTCGTCGTCCGGCTGCCTTGCCTGCCGCAAGCGCCGGACGTGCCGGTTTATTATCAGACCGGCGTTAAGCCGACCGAGGGCTCGTTCCGTATTCTGGTAGTCGACGATAACCGCGATGCCGCCCAGAGTCTGTCCCTGCTGTTGAACACCGTGGGGCATGCCGTAAGCTTGGCCTATGACGGCCACGCGGCGCTGGAAACCGCGCTGGCTGAACGGCCGGAGGTCGTGCTGCTCGACATCGGCCTGCCGGGCATGGACGGTTACACGGTTGCTCGGGCGCTAAGGCAACATCCGGGTCTGGAAAAGACGCATCTGATCGCCCTGAGCGGCTACGGCCGGCAGGTGGATCGAGAACAGGCGAGGAAAGCCGGATTCAACGGTTATCTGACCAAACCGGTCGATTTTGATGAACTGCAGTGCGCCCTGGCCCAGCCATCATTTCCGGTGCAGGTGCCCGGTTAAGCCCGTCTTTAAACCGGATGCCTGGAGCCACATCTTTATTTGTCATGTAAAAAGGAAAATATGAATAAATACCGTTGGAATGCCAAGGATTACGAAAGAAACTCACAAGCTCAACAAAAATGGGCGAGAGAACTGATTGCGAATCTGGATTTAAGAGGTGGGGAGGCTGTTCTTGATTTAGGTTGCGGCGATGGAAAAGTAACGGCGGAAATCGCCCGGCTAGTGGCCGGGGGCTCGGTGGTCGGCATTGATAACTCAAGGCAAATGATAGCGCTGGCAAAGGAGACCTATCCTCATTCCAGACATCCGAATCTTTCGTTTCAAGTGATGGATGCCAGTGATTTATCGTTTGCGGAATGCTTTGATGTGGTGTTCTCGAATGCCGTGCTGCATTGGGTCAAGAACCATCAGCCTGTTATTGAAGGCTTGTATAAAAGCCTCCGGACGGGAGGGAAAATTCTCCTGCGCATGGGAGGCAAAGGCGATGCCGAAGGAATCATTTCGGCTATTGACGAGGTTAAAGCTTCGCATGAATGGGCACGATATTTTACCGGATTCGAATTTCCTTACACGTTTCCCGGTGTCGAGGAATATCGATGGCTATTGAAGGAATCCGGATTTTCCATCAATCGTGTTGAGCTCATTCCCAAGGATATGACGCATGATGGTAAATCAGGGCTGGAAGGCTGGATTCGAACCACATGGCTGCCCTATACGGGGCGGATTCCCGAAGAAAAAAGGGCGGCGTTTATCGAAGAAGTTTGTTCGGGATATCTGGAGAAAGTGCCGCTGGCAGCGGATGGCCAGGCGCATGTGGCTATGGTAATGATTGAAGTCGAAGCGGAAAAAA